>Ga0123342_1001993_pt1 | contig 34252 bp, 14 predicted proteins | sample Turbeawhitnodule_FD_89960 | JGI IMG/M metagenome (GOLD analysis project Ga0123342, IMG submission 89960) | Root nodule microbial communities of legume samples collected from Mexico - Turtle bean Mexico white nodule | ecosystem: Host-associated > Plants > Roots > Nodule | place: Mexico: Nepantla... | reverse complement strand
TGCAGATGTGAATCTGCATCAAGTCAGAGTCGATCGTGTTCCTAATATAGAGGCTCCTTTAGGACAAAGAATACATGATGAACTATGATTCATGTTGTCAGTGTTTATTTATTTACATTAAGAGAGATCTCATTCCTATACACTCACAACGTTGCTCAAAGATGACAAAAGTAAAAGTATTTGCAATCTCGAGAGTTCGAAAATCATTTAGTACCCTTGGTTTAGAAGAATTGGGTGATCTGTTATAATGAATTAAAAAAATTCTCTCAAGTTATTTGTCCCCCCACAGATCCTTCATAATTGTTGACGAGCTGTCTCTGCCTGCTTTTTCATGCACCTATGCTTGTCTCCTACACATGAACTATATTCAAGATCTGAAACTGACATCAAATTTTATAAAGCATCATATTATAACATTGCTGCCACAATAATTTCGAGATATTTATAAAAATAAATAAAACTCAGTTTACATGCAATGAATCCCTTATCATAAACTCCAAAGTCGTGATTACAACATAAACAAGTGTTATTAAAAATAAAACAAAATGTGAGGTTTACATTCTCGTGCACTTAAACTTGTGTGATGTTTTAACTTGTCCATCTCTCCAAATCTTGTGGTAATTTGAGGTAAATATCAAGCAACTGCTACAGGCTTGGGTATTGTATTGGTGAAACTGTCAATAAAACTATAGTTACTTGAATTATCCTCACTTAACATAAAAAATATTTCTATTTAACTTTGATTAAAAATATATACTATTTGACGGCAAGAAAAAACACCAGGTGTAGATTCTATTACTTGTACAAATTTGGTAGATTAAACAAATTATTAAGAGACAAATTATCACCCAATATAAATATTTGAATGTTTGCTTAATATATAAAGTGTAATTCAATTACAATAAATTGTGATATAACTCAAAAGATGTACGATAATTTACACTAAAGTTTATTACGAAGTGAACTTTAAGCCTCATGCTGAGAGTGAAAGCTCGTGCGTGGGATAACATATTATGGGTGGTTCGATAGCGGGTGACACGATAGTCTCACTAAACACTCGTTAGGATATGTTTTAAATGACTCTGATACCATATTACGAAGTAGCCTTTAAATCTAACTCAACCCCATAAAATCGGCTCATAAATGAGGTTTGCACTCACTTATATACAATGAAATATTCTTATCATCTCTAGTCGATCTGGATAAATAATGTTGTAAGAAATAAAATCCTGAGAATTGTGTTCAACAGTTAAGAAGGATAAATTCCTAAAATGAATCTTAAAGCTTGTATAGATGAATATGAATGAGTTGATTAGTTGAATCCACTGGGAGGGTGAGATTAATAATATGTTTGAAAGAATTTGGGAGGTGGAAAGATTGGATGTTAGGTGGAACCAGGTAAGGAGACGACACATTTGGTCGGGAAGACCGTGAAATTTACGGGACAACACAAAAATCAATAAGGCAAATGTGCATCCCATGGCCCACAACCATAGAATTGGGCCCGCAACACCCAAGGAGGCCCATTGGGCCAACGAAAACAAAAGGCATACGCTGCGGATATTAATAATTTTGTGACGCTCCACCACACCACAGTTTTCATTCCCCCTTTCCTCTCCGAACCCTCGATCAGTCAGAGAAACACACGCGCACACGCTCTCTCTCTCACGCGCTCCTATATCCGCTCCTCCACCGTCGCTCTCTCCAACGACCCCAACACCATCGTCATCACCATGGTCAGTTTTTCTCTTTATCCTTTCTCCGTTTCGATTGCCGATTTGTTCTAACGCATCAACAACTGAATCCGCGAATTTCGATTTTTATTTTTTCTCTGCCGTTGAATTTTCTGAGCTGGATTCCTATTTGATCTGGTTGTTTAACTTAAACGTGTCTCTTTTTTTGTGTTTTTTTGTTAAAAAATATAAAATCGTGTCGTGTTCAGATCTGATTTCGGTGTTTTTATTGATTTTTTTTTCTTCAAATTGATAGTTTATTGTCTTAATTTTAATGCGGATTGCAATTTAAACAGCTTATGATGTGTGATGTGTTTGATCTGCGGGAAAATCGGTTTTTGGGATCTGACGCATGGGTTCGATTTTTTTTTTTTTTTTCTTTATGGGATGATGAGCTTGAGGATTTAACTTCTTCTACGCGGTGAGAAATTTTCAATTAAAGCACATATTCTTTTTTTAACATATATTCTTATTCTTTTTTACAATATTCTTACGCTTTTATTAGATTTAGTATGTCAGGGTTCTTTTATTGGATTTATTAATGAATGAATATGATTTACTTTTGTATTGAAGATGACGCGAGAAACATAACACGGCTTTTACAGATGTCTATTCCTTTGGCACTAATTGTTGTTTGTTTCTAGCTCCTTGGTTTGGACGATACTTTGTTTGTAGAAGTGTTATTTACTTTGTTTTTTGGCGACATTTCTGTCGCATTTCATTGTTCTCAATCTTTGAATTTACTCTCTTATGTTGTAACTATTTTGATTTTTATTTTGGATAAGTTTCAACTTTGTTAATTTAGCACTCCTTTGTTTCATTTTTTCTTGGAGTAACAATTTAAATCGGAAAAAAAAATAATAACATATTTTTTGCAACTTGGGGTTGATGGCCCGCAATTCAATAGGCAAACGCAGCATCTGGTATGGCAGTCCATGATGACTGCAAGTTAAGGTTTTTGGAGCTGAAGGCGAAGAGGACACACCGTTTCATAGTTTATAAGATTGAGGAGCAGCAGAAGCAAGTCATTGTGGAGAAGCTTGGTGAGCCAAACCAAGGCTATGAAGATTTTGCTAGTAGCCTTCCTGCTGACGAGTGCCGCTATGCTGTTTATGATTTTGAGTATATGACTGAAGGGAATGTCCCTAAAAGCAGAATTTTTTTCATTGCGTGGTAATGTTTGCTTTTGAATATACAGATAGTTTTCCGTGATGTGATTCTATCTGCATTGATTTTGTTGCTTTCCGTTCGTAGGTCTCCTGATACAGCAAGGGTCAGGAGCAAGATGATTTATGCAAGCTCCAAAGACAGATTCAGAAGAGAGCTGGATGGTATTCAAATAGAGTTGCAAGCAACTGATCCTTCTGAGATGGATCTTGATGTGTTCAAAAGCCGTGCCAACTAAATGATTATATAAATAGTACGCTTTCTGGTGGGAGCACCCCTTAAGCCTTAGTTACTCATATGGAAATATTCTAGTTTGTGGGATGGTCAACTTGGGTAGTTATGGTCCCAAACTCTCAATTTTCCAAGTTGTGGAATAAATTCTACTGCACCTTTTGACAACCTTTGCTTGTTCCAGTGTATTTTATTATGCTTTGTGATTTATACAACCTTTGCGTTTGAGTGGTATTTTAGTGGTCTTTTATCCAATACTAGTTGAATTTGTAATTGTTTTGTGTGATCAGACAAAAAATGGGGTTCTTCACTTATTGACTTTTGTCATCTACTAATGCTCTTGTGACTTCTTTTGGACGATATATGCTTTCTTTTGTATGGGCAGACAAAGGCTTCTTCTTCATGCTATATATCCTTTTCTTGTTCTGTGGTTTTGTGGAATAAGATTTTATTCAATTGGTATTGGTTGGGTATTGTTACTTGAAACCATAGAAATGAGGTGGAAGTGAAAGAAAATATTATGTTATTTAGGATAGGAATTTTCTAGGGGCTGATTCTCCATTTTTTTGAAGGGGTTTGAAACAGAGAGAGGAAAAGAAATTGAATATTTCTGCGCAGACAAGTAAAGAAGTAAATAATTGTGGGAAAAGTGTACATCTATGATTATGGTGCATATTATTATATGTACAAAGTAGTAGGAATGTTTTATTCTTTGGTTTCAATAAGTTTGTTCATTAAATTGTTTTTTATATTAAACAGTAAGCTACATGATTTTAAAGATAAAAATTGTAATATAAATTCATTCTCAAATATTTATAAATATAAATCAAATCGAAAAACAATGGGACATGTTAATATATAAATCAAATCGAAAAACAATGGGACATGTTAATATATAAATCATTATTAATTAACTTTAAACATAAAATATTATATTTAAATATAACAAGTAGTCTAAATTGATTTCATTCTTAAATTTCAATCCAAAATATACATTAAACGATTTTCTTGAGAAAATGATAAATTTAAAAAATTCATAAAATAATTATAATAATAATAGTAATATTGCAGAATAGAAAGGTATTTATAACAAATTTGTCATTTCTCATTTATTCACATTTTATCATATCATCCAAGTAAATTATAAAAGCACAAATAAGGAGTAAATAAAAATACTTGGAATTTTATTATATAAAAAGTGTAATGACACACTTTTCTTCCTTCAATATAATTAGATAATAGTTAAGCATAATTCAGTAATTTAATTCATGGTATTGAGTATTTGAACTTGTCATGGCAAATAACCCAAACTCATGAATATCAAACTTAAGCTGATTTTGTTATGGAATATTTGTTTAACTTGGCTTTTTATAAGGAATATTTTGTTTATTATGAGTTTTTAGCAAATCAATTGGATCTTAAATAAAATGGAAGAGCAACAAAAAAAACCTTTTGATCTCATTGAGATAAAAAAGTTTTTTCATTGTTTATGCTTTGTTTGGATTGATATGATGATTTATAGGAAAGAGAAAGAAGGGAATAGGAGAATATGTAAGAATATATGAGGTTATTTAGATTGAAAGAGGATAGAGTATATTTATGAGGATGATTTATTAAAATTTGTGAGTGATGCGATAGTTATGAAATAATTTAAAAATTATTTTAAAGGTGTAAAATATAAGTTTACAAATTTATTTTTATTATTAAAAAGTATTTTAATAATAGATTATGGTATATTTTTGTGGGTGTAGGTTTGAGTTAATTATTTTTTTAATATATAATATTCATGATTATTCTTATATTGTATTAAAAAAATTATGTTAAATTTACATAAATTTATTAAATATATTAAAATTTATGAAATTAAAATTTATTATATTATATATATTTGTTATATTATATAACTATATATATATATATTTATTTTCATAATATAATTTTATTTTATTATTTATAATTATATATTATTATTAATAATATAATTAAATATTTTTTAAATTATTAATTTATCTAATATTTAGTTTTATATATTATATATATAACTATATTAATAATGATAATAGTAATAAAATAACTAATACTATTAATATTTTAAAGATAAAAATATTAATATACAATACTTATATCTTACATGAACATTCCTCCTAATCTTTGCATGGTGAGATGATAGAAAAATTCATGTAATCTTTTCTCCTATCTATCTACTCCTCAAATGTGGTGACTATCCCATCCTAAATCCAAACACAACATTACTGAATAACAAATAATATGTGTGACTTCATTCATGTTGTGTGGTGTTTTTATTTCAAACAAAACATGAACTATAACTCTATTTTTTTAGTAAATTGGTTAGATTACAAGTAAAAGAAAAAAAAAAAAAACCTTTTACAAAAGTTAATTTCTCAAATGATTAATTTCAACTTTTTTTATTGTTTGCAGCAATGAGACAATAATCAATTGCTATAGATATCACGATAAAATTGTGAATTTCATAATATTTGTTTAGTTGGGGAGAATTAATTGTATTAGGACATAGTTGCAAAATATACTATTATTGTAAAATCTAGAGTATACATTTTCTGAAAAAGCATCTTAACGTTTTAATATAATTTAAACGAATGCTTCTTGTTATTATATATGGGTTGAATTAGACTATACAATTTATATGATACAAGATTCTTCATTTAAAGTTTATAATATGAAAACATAAGATCAAAGTTCCTATTTTTGAAAAACATCCATTGATAAAGTTTTAATTTATTCAATTTTTGTGTCAATTGGTAAGCGTTTTGCTAAAAACTAATTAAACATTTGAAAATTACATTTAATAAGGTTTTTAACCATGTATTGTTTATAACTTTCTAAATAATTAATTTACTTTCTAAATATGTCATAGGTTAATTTTGTCTCATCACAATTATTTATTCGTATTTTGAGTGTTTTTATCTCTAAAACAGTATTTAAACTTAACAACTTGGGTTATTCATTCGAGTAGATATAATAATAATATTTTGTCAGTGTAATTATTATATTTAATTTGTTACAATGTATTTAAATTAGAAATTGACGTCATTGTTTTTTGGATTTTTTTTCCTATTCTCAATGTTAATTCATCGTAAATTCATGTCTATTAAAACGGGAAATAAAATATTGGACTTCCATTAAAAATTGCATCTCAAAAAAGTTATTTTATTTAATGAAAGAAATAAAAAAATTGATTAAAAAAATAACCTCTGCACTACTGATGCATATATTGTTTATTTGTTTGTTAAAAGAATTAAATAAACACATTTCTGCGAAACGTGAAAATTGCAGAAATTTTTTGGAATCTGTATTCTTTGAACAAAACACGAGATTGTGTATTTTAGGGAGCAAAAAAGCGCGTTTGAAGAGAACGAATAAGAAGCGTAGTAAGCATGATGTTCTTCTTCTGCTTGTATCTTTCAGTCTGAGGATAGCGAATTCACGGTTGGTAACTCTCTGCTCAATTTTCACTCAATTTTCGATCCTATTATATTCTCTTGTTTCATGTTTTACCAATGCTTATTTCGAGGGTTTCACAGATTCGGAACCTTTTATGTTTCTTCAAATAAATAAATAAAATGCATAGGTTAATAATTGAGGAAGATATTACAGTTGAACACAAAAAAAAATGTTAGGTTTAGAGTTTACGACCTTAAATTCGTATTAAGATTATGTTGAAATGAAAAGCCCTATCACTAATTGTAGTTAATTTATGTTTTTTTTTATTTTAATTTTTTGGTTGATTAAGAGGTGCAATCACTTTGTATAGGAGGCCTATGTTAGATGGAAGAGACCTCTCTCTGCTGTGAACAATTGGCGGATGGGGAATGCATTGAGGTTCAGAAAGACGAAGATGGCGCGCTGATTGTATTGGATTGTCAGAATGGTTTTCCTGAGGGGAGAAAGGAATTTGTTGCACCTGCTGTTGGAATGGAGTTTGAGTCATACGATGATGCTTACAATTATTATATTTGCTATGCCAAGGAGGTGGGGTTTCGTGTACGGGTGAAGAATTCGTGGTTCAAGCGGAATAGCAGAGAGAAGTATGGTGCAGTGCTTTGCTGTAGCAGCCAGGGTTTCAAGAGAATAAAGGATGTTAATCATTTGAGGAAGGAGACCAGAACTGGTTGTCCTGCAATGATAAGGATGAGATTAGTGGAGTCACAGAGATGGCGGGTGCTTGAAGTTATGCTTGAACATAACCACATGTTGGGTGCTAAACACAGATTGGTTAAGAAGATGGGAACTGGGATGAAGAGGAAGTCGTTGCCTAGTTCTGATGCTGAGGGGCAGACGATTAAGTTGTACCGTGCACTTGTGATTGATGCGGGAGGTGATGGAATTTCAAACTCCAGTGCGAGAGAGGAGAGAAGTTTCTGTGAGTTTTCTAATAAGTTGAACCTTAGAAAAGGTGACACACAGGCCATTTATAATTTCCTCTGCCGAATGCAATTGACTAATCCAAACTTCTTTTACTTGATGGATTTCAATGACGAAGGGCACTTGAGGAATGCATTTTGGGTTGATGCTAGGTCCAGGGCTGCATGTGGTTATTTTGGCGATGTAATTTATTTTGACAACACTTATTTGTCAAACAAATTTGAAATCCAGCTGGTGACTTTTGTTGGAATAAATCACCATGGTCAATCGGTGTTATTAGGATGTGGCCTGCTTGCTAGTGAAACTACAGAATCTTATGTATGGTTGTTTAGGACATGGGTTAAATGTATGTCAGGATGTTCTCCCCAAACTATTATTACCGATAGATGCAAGGCTTTGCAGAGAGCAATTGTGGAGGTTTTTCCTAGATGTCGTCATTGTTTTGGCTTGTCATTAATTATGAAAAAATTACCCGAAAAATTGGGAGGTTTGCACAACTATGATGCACTCAGGAAAGCACTGATTAAAGCAGTTTATGAAACATTGAAAGTGATTGAGTTTGAAGCAGCATGGGGATTTATGATTCAACACTTTGGAGTTAGTGATCATGAGTGGCTTCGTTCTCTGTATGAAGATCGAGTTCATTGGGCTCCGGTATTTTTGAAGGACACATTTTTTGCTGGAATGTCTGCAGCTCGGCCTGGTGAGAACATGACTCCTTTTTTTGATAGATACGTGCACAAACAGACTCCTCTGAAGGAGTTTCTTGATAAGTATGAGTTAGCTCTTCACAAGAAGCACAAGGAAGAGTCTTTTGCAGATATTGAATCAAGGAGCTCAAGCCCCTTGCTGAAAACTAGATGTTCCTTTGAATTGCAGCTCTCCAGATTGTACACTAGAGAAATGTTCATGAAATTCCAGTTAGAAGTGGAAGAAGTATATTCTTGTTTTGGTACAACGCAGTTACATGTGGATGGTCCCATCATAATTTTCTTGGTCAAGGAGCGTGTTTTGATTGAGGGAAACAGACGGGAGATTCGTGACTTTGAAGTTTTGTACAGTAGGACAGTAGGGGAAGTTCGTTGCATCTGTAGTTGCTTTAATTTTTATGGATATCTTTGTCGACACGCACTGTGTGTGCTCAATTTTAATGGGGTTGAAGAGATACCTCACAGATACATTCTTTCGCGATGGAAGAAAGATTACAAGCGTCTTTATGTTCCTGATCACAGCTCTGGTACTGCTGATGATACTGACCGCATTCAATGGTCTAATCAGTTATTTAGAAGTGCCTTACAAGTTGTGGAGGAGGGGATACTTTCTCTAGATCATTACAATGTAGCGTTACAATCTTTAGAAGACTCACTCAGTAAGGTTCATGATGTAGAGCAGAGACATGGGTAACTGGCTTTAATGTACTCTAAATTATTATGTTACTTTGTATAACTGCTTAGCGCTGTTTAACTGTGATATTTTTACAATGTTCATAACTTGTATAGCTAAAGATGTTTTTGTTAAACCATGAGTCATTTCTCACATATTATTTATTTACATGGTAGTGGTACTGCTTCGGAGTTGAACAATTGACATACTGTTTCCCATGTCCTTTTTCTTCCATTTTGTTGTTAGTTAAATGTGTTCAACACATTAATTAGAACTTGATGAAGTTAGGAAGTTACAAAATAGGTTTCTGACTTTGAAGCTTTCACACACAAAAGATCTTTGAAGATGTTGTCTAGGTTGGTTAGATTGTATACCTTATCTGTGATTAACTTTTTGTCAGATATTACTGTTTGAATAATAGATGAGTATAAGAGGAAAAAAATGATAAAGAATTTAATAAGATAGAAATAACAAACAAAAACGAAATAGAAAAAAATGCTTCGTTTTGGTTCAATTGGAATAAGAACAAGAAATGTAGCTTTTCAACTTTAGATGTGTAGAAAATAAAGTAGAAAGAGAAAAAAAATTTATATAAATTGTTTTTATACTAATCAAGATGCTAATTAATCCAGAATAACTTTTATAACATTACCTATTTTAACAAATTAATGTATTATTTTTATTTCGTTATAAAAAAACATTATATTATTTAGAAGAATAAAAGGATTCTAAATTCGATCTCCTTTCCCTTTTTCTTTTCATATAATCAATAAAATTAATATTTTTTCTCTTATTTTCTTCCATTATATTTTCAATGATTCAAACAGAGGGCAATAAAATAGTATTTAAACTATTTATAAGAAGCGTAAACTATTTATGCATATTTTATTTTGTGTTGCCATGCAAGTGCATTTTTAACAAAAGGACAAAAAAGATTGAACGTAACTTTATTTATGAAGATTAAAAAAAAAAGGATAGCGTATTTGGATGGATGAAAAAGGGTATTTAACTTTTATAAGGTATTTGCGTAATCATACATTATTTAAAACGTATTAAGGTATCACTAGGTTAAAAGTTAAAATACCAAAATATTATATTTAAATTTTCTGTTGCATTTTTTATACTTTTTTTTTACTTGCTCCACGTTTTCAAAATAAATTTATATTATATATTATTTGTTTAATATATTTTAAAATATCAAAATCAGTGTATTTTAAATTTATAAATAGCAAAAAGAATCAACATAAAATCTAGATTAAAAAATCAATGATGTCATATATTAGTAAGTTGTAATGAATATTTCACATAAAAAATATTTATTTTTGCATAAAAATGAGAAAAAGAAAATAGAAAACAGAAGGAAGAACTCAATGGGCAGTGCAGAAGAGAGAGCAGAGAAACAGCATTTCGTTCACTGCCACTCTCTTCTTTCTTCTCAGTTACTGTAAGTTTCTATCACTTTCATCGCAACCTAACTTTTAAGATTCTCTTTCTTCGCTGCAACCAACTTTTTTTTTTCACCTTTCTCTCAATCTTTATCTGATTTCCGTCGCTATTGCTTTTATTTTATCCAATTTTGTTGATTCGTGTGCTCAAACAGCATTATCGCAAACCTAATCGGAATCCCATTTGTTCAATTACTTGATTATGCGTAAAATCCGAATTCCACAAGCCGTAAATTGTCTGTGTCTATTGCCAACAGTCTTTCTTCTAGCACTGATGAAATTAATAAATATGTAGACAATCAATTCCTGTGAGGGATTTGGTTTTTCATAATTATGCTCGCCCCGTATTCATACCTTTTTGTGCATTCCAATTTCATGTGTGAATGCGATCATCAAGTGTTCGTTTAACAGTATTTTTTTAACTTGTTTGGACTAACCCGGCTAATTTTTCATTTCCAGTTTTGTTGATAAAACTGAGACTCATAATGTTGTGAATATGTTTGGATTAAATGTAATTACTTGAAAGATGAGCTTATGTGCATGGCAAGGCTAATCTCATACTTGACAGGTGAACTCTCTGGCTATGACTGACGATACCATGTGTTCTCCAAGCGACAAGGACTTGTCGCTGAGTCCTAATCTTGATATCACGGTAAAGTTTCCTTTATGTCTTCATGCTGTGTCTTGTGTCGTGCTTTATGTGAAATCTAAAACTTTTAAGAGCAAGGGTGTTTGGCTCAATTGGTGACTTTTTTTTTGTTTCTAACTATTATGCTGCGGTAGGTCTAGTAGAACCTTAGGCTCTTTATCATTCTTGTAGTGATACTTTTGTTACTGCTTGTTAAATGCGTTCAAAGTGGTTTTCCCTGCTTTGAGAAAATGGTGCAATCTCTTTGGACTGATGATTTTTTGGTTATGAATTTCTTGTGAGTTAAATGAGGGAAGAAGTGTATCGATTGTCTCATTGGTGAAGCTTAAATACTTCTTAATTTGTGAAGTACTGGTGTTGTATTCATGTCTTAATTTGTGCCTGGATACTTACCTAGTGAGGACTATCCTCTTTCCCTTTGTAGTCTTATGACCAATATGCCTGGGATATAGTGTCAAACTTCTTGCCTTTGCTACTTACGCTATAAAATACAATACCTTTTTTAATTAAACAAAAGTCTCGTTATAAATATTGTACATGTATGTCAATAAGAAATTATTAATATCTCATTACAAATATCATTCTTATATGTAAATGCACCTTTTTATAAACTATATCAATGTATCTAGGCTGTATCACATCTTCAATTTTTAAGAATTCTTCATAGCCCTATACCTGTTTCACAATAAATTATTGGTGGTCCTCTTCGAATAAAAGATAATGATGGAGAGATTTTCGTTATCCTATTAGTGGATTATAAATCATTAAAATTAAGACATATATATCTAATGCATTTTTTAATATTACTTAAGGCATTTTTGAATATTACTTAAGATCTGGGCTATGAACTTGTGTGGAAGAATTAGCTGAGTTATTGCTTCAAATATATAATTACAATGTACAGTGAGAGGGGTAGATAAATAAAGGATAATGATTTTGTCTGAACAAATAAAAGAAACCTCATACCAGATAGCAATATAAAAATTTCAAGTTAGGTGACTAAAAAGATCATTTGGTGGTCAAAGATACTTTAACTTCCCTGTACAATTTTAATGCATGCTTAGATCTTGTTTTGAATTTGAAATATTTTTTCACAATTTCCAGATAGATGATAGTTCTCCAAACAGTGAGCAACTTCTTGACATAGTGGACGAGGGCAACGAGCTTGACAATGAATGTGGACAATTGTTTGATATTGATGGAAGTGAACGTGAAAATGGGAGGGATGAAACCACAGTAGTTGATAGTCATAGTGGAGAATCTCAAGGAAAAGACTGCCCCCCACCAGTTGTGGGAATGGAGTTTGATACTTACGATGATGCATACAACTATTACAATACTTATGCCAAGGAAATTGGATTTGCTACTCGAGTTAAATCTTCATGGACGAAACGTAACAGCAAAGAGAAGCGTGGTGCGGTTCTGTGCTGCAACTGTGAGGGTTTCAAAACAACCAAAGAAGCAAATAGTCACCGGAAAGAAACAAGAACGGGCTGTCTAGCAATGATTAGATTGAGATTAGTGGAATCTAACAGGTGGAGAGTCGATGAAGTCAAGCTTGAGCATAACCATTCATTTGATCCTGAAAGAGCACAAAACTCTAAATCACATAAGAGGATGGACAGTAGGGCCAAAAGAAAAGTTGAGCCAACTCTAGATGTTGAAGTAAGAACAATCAAGTTATATCGAATGCCTGTTGTAGATGCATCAGGTTATGGAAGCTCAAATTCCACTGAAGGTGGAACTAGCAACCACATTAATTGTTCCAAGCGTTTGAAACTTAAAAGGGGTGATCTGGAGCTTATTTCAAATTACTTCTGCCGCATTCAATTGACTAATCCTAACTTTTTCTATGTGATGGATCTGAATGATGATGGACAGCTGAGGAATGTATTTTGGATTGAATCTAGATCTAGGGCTGCCTATAGTTATTTTGGTGATGTGGTTGCATTTGACTCAACGTGTTTGTCAAACAACTATGAGATTCCTCTTGTTGCATTTGTTGGTGTTAATCACCATGGAAAATCTGTTTTGCTAGGATGTGGTCTACTTGCAGATGAGACATTTGAAACATATATTTGGTTGTTTAGGGCATGGCTTACATGTATGACTGGTCGCCCTCCTCAAACTATGATCACAAACAAGTGTAAGGCCTTGCAAAGTGCAATTGCAGAAGTTTTCCCGAGAGCTCACCATAGAATTTGTCTATCGCAAGTCATGCAGAGCATTCTTGGGTGTTTTGTGCAGTTTCAGGAGTACGAGGCATTTCAAATTGCGCTTACTAAAGTCATATATGACTCTAAAACAGTAGATGAGTTTGAAAGGGCTTGGGATGATCTAACCCAGCATTTTGGAATAAGAATTCACGAAAAGATCCTAACCTTGCATGAGGAACGAGAGCATTGGGCTCCAGTGTACTCCAAAGACACATTTTTTGCTGGAATATCTGATTATGAAAAGGGTGAGTCTGTGGTTCCCTTTTTTAAGGGTCATGTGCATCAACAAACTTCTTTGAAAGAATTTTTTGAGATTTATGAATTAGTTCAGCAAAAAAAACATAAAACCGAAGTTCTTGATGATTTTGAGTCATGCGACTTGAGCTCATTACTGAAGACAAGATGCTACTACGAGTTGCAAATCTCTAAATTGTACACAAATGCTGTATTTAGGAAGTTCCAAGATGAGGTGGTGATGATGCCCTCTTGTTTCAGCATCACGCAGACTCAAACTAGTGGTTCCGTAGTGACCTACATGGTAAAAGAGCGCGAAGGGGAAGACCCTGCAACAGATGCTAGGCATTTTGAAGTCATATATGATAAAGGTGGAACAGAAGTACGCTGCATTTGTAGTTGCTTTAACTTCAAGGGCTACCTGTGCAGACATGCCGTGTATATCCTTAATTACAATGGTGTGGAGGAAATTCCATGTCAATACATTTTGTCAAGATGGAGGAAAGATTTTAAGCGTTTGTATGTACCTCATCTCAGTGCTGATAATGTTGATATTAGCAACCCAGTTCAGTGTTTTGATCATTTGTACAAACGTGCCATGCAAGTTGTTGAAGAAGGGATGATATCCCAAGATCATTATATGGTTTCTTGGCAAGCATTTAAAGAGTCTCTGAATAAGGTTCGCCTTGTAGCAGACAAGATTGAATAAACAAATCAAAGAATAATGCTAATAATATGTTGTGCATAATTTATTATTCATTTCTTCCTTTGCCAGGTTCTGCTTTGGCTGCGTTCTTTAGAAAGCACAGAATGTATTATTTTGCCTGCCAAGCAGACGCCTGTTTGTTTCAATTTTTTCTCATGCAAAGGGAAGAATTTCATACCATGGTGTTCTTTATTTGTTCATTCGGTCAAACGCCAATGAACGTTCACAAAAACCTACAAACAACACAGCCATAAATTTGATACCTGTAAACTTCCAATATTTTCAGATATAGTAATTGAATTGCTACATTTTGTTTTCTTGTAAAAACTCTAACTAGGTCATATCGTCATTGGAAGTTTATAATGATTCTCTTAAAGAGGATGGATTCAGCGACAATAAAGATTTTAAAAATATATATAGACTTAGTCTTTTTAATGGGAGTTTTAATTATTTTACAGTAATTTGATCCATCTGACAACTCACATAATTTTCTTTTTTTTCATAGAAATTAAATACATAAAAAAGTTGTACAGCAACATATCTTCATTCTCTTATACTTTTACTGATTTGATATTTTTATGATCTTATTTACTGTTACTAAGTGCTAAATTTGACTATTTTTTTACATATGGAATTAATAAATTAATGCTATATATAATGATACTTTTAGAAAATAAATAAATACTGGGTATTTTTAATTAATTTACATTTTAAATCGCATACTCTTTTCTCTTGAGATATATCAATAATAATCTGTACCTACATATAGAAAGATTTCCTTAAATAACGGTTTTTTATATATCTATTCTTTTTAATTTTATCTTTACATTAAAATATTTATCAGAAGCATTTTAATTATTTTGTAAATATTAAAATCATAATAAAAATTTTAAATTTAAAATATATCTCCATCTTCTCAATTTTTATGAACGATTACTTTTTTTTCTTTTCTAAAATATTTTTATTCTCAACGAATCAACCATAATATAATATTTAATTTATTAAATTAATTTATCATTATAAATTTATAGTTAATTTTAATAAATACAAATATCTATACAATAATTATAAAAATAAAAAAAATACAGGTACACATATTTTCCCCTAATAATAATAATAATAATAATAATAAAATTAAATAACGAAAGGGAGTTCAAATACTCGAGTTGACAGAGATTGAAAATTTTGATTCAGTGAAAGTCTTCTCTCGTTGTTCCCCGACCGACCATGTCTCATGTAAGTCTCTGCTTTTCTCTCTTCTTTTCGACATTTCGATTTCATTCTTTTCCGTTACCCACTTCGCACCAATTCAGATCTGTTTTGCCCCATTTCTTTCTGTCTGTTATTCGGATCAGATTCATGTATTATACCTAATTTATGATTTTACATGCATGCATGTCTTCTCTTCATTGCATTACAATCATAATTGAATTATGTCAAATAATTGGTATAACTTTATGTATGTGGTGGTTTTGTCATTTGAATTTGATTACTAAAATCAAATCACTCTTATCTTATTTGCTGGATCACACTACTCTGATCTGACCCAACACTAGGTTGCAATTGAACTGTGATGACTTTGTGTATTATAGGACTTGATTACTCTGAGATTCAGGGAACCTGATTTTAATTCAGTTAGTTCTGTGGAAATTGGAATAATTTGAAGTTAGATGAAATGCTGGGATTTAGAAACGTTTTCATAAGGTCCCTTTGAGGAATTTTCTGATCCTCTTCCCTGTGTTTTCTTAGGAGACATGCCCTTCTGTAAAGAACATCCTTTTGTTGGATTCTGATGGGAAACGTGTTGCTGTCAAATACTTCTCTGAAGACTGGCCAACGAATAGTGCGAAGGAAAATTTTGAGAAAGTTGTGTTCAACAAGACTCAGAAGACCAATGCTCGCACAGAAGGTGCATAATTTTCTAAAATATAAATGCATGATGAATGACCATGCCATGATTTCCTATATCACCTAATTTTGTAAACATATTGAGTGTTGAATTTGTTTTAATGGCCTTCATGGGTTTCTCATTTGACAGCGGAAATATCAATGTTTGAGAACAACATCGTTGTTTACAAGTTTGTCCAAGATCTTCACTTCTTTGTCACTGGTGGTGATTATGAAAACGAGCTTATCTTAGCTACAGTTCTTCAGGCCTTTTTTGATTCTGTGGGGCTCCTGCTCAGGTTGTTGTCTTAATTAAATTAACTATTTATCTATGCGTCGTAGTCAGAGGTGTTTTCAATGTATCACTATTAAGTATTAACAAAGTAGTCCTTTGATGATTTTAAACTGCCTTTCTCCAGAGGCAATGTGGACAAGAAGGAAGCACTTGAGAACTTGGATCTCATTCTGTTGTGCATTGATGAAATTGCAGATGGCGGGTATGCTATGTGCTATTCATATGAACTTATATTCTTCAGTTGTTTGTTTGTTTCTCTATGACTTCTCTTGCTCTTCTCACTTCTTCCAAATTGCAAATTGTAGTAGCTAATTTGATACATCAGAGATCAATTCTTTTTCTGTAGTTAAATGATTAGAATTGTAAATTTTCGTCATGATACTCTTGAATTCAAATTTTACAAACATTCAAATGTTCAAGTAACAAACTGGCTTGCATAAGTTTTTGATAGCTCAGGAGTATGATTGATGAGATGAAACAAATGTCACTTTCACAAGTCCTATACAGTTCAACAGGCAGGGTAGAATTTGAATACATGTGATATTTCTGCTGAGTTTTTCACAGGATGACATCTATTTTTATGTTCTTTTCACTTATAAGCCAACCACATGCCCTTGGTAAGATATATGTTTTTGTCCCTGCTAAACGAAAAGATGCCACATTTTGAATGAAGTGCTAGGTTATTTGGATGTTTGGATAAAAGGTCCAGCAAGCCATACATTTTCAGAGATCATGGCTTAACCTTAAAAAACTTGACTTGACTTGGATACAGTTAATTGTGTTGCTACTCCTTAAATGTTTTACCTCCAGATTTTCCGTGGGAAAATGCACAGTACACCCATAGTTGTAGTGCCTTGATGCTTCAATTGCCTTTGTGATTTCAATAGTTATAGGTCCCGTAGTACTGTGCTGGAATGGCAGTAGTATCAGACCATAAATCACATTTAGCTTGAAAATGGCATACCCCTCTGAGCTTCCCCTTCATTTTCACCTCTGCACTTTTCTCCTTATTATATCTTCTCTACATTTTTCTTGGCTCCACCCGGGTCTCAAATTTCATATCTTCATATTTTGTGCAGTATCATTCTTGAAACTGATCCAAATGTTATAGCTGGGAAGGTTGCTAGCAATAGTATAGATTCTGGTGCTCCTTTGTCTGAACAGGTAAATTACATCCTTCACTTTAATACCAAAAAAAAAATTGACATTAAATTCATTAATTTAAGGAATAAGTGTATTTCTTTTCATTGCAGACACTAAGTCAAGCATTGGCCACAGCCAGGGAACATCTTGCGAGGTCCCTTCTTAAATGATTCATATGGAATTTGACAAATGAGGAAATTTGTCTTTTTGACTTTTCCTATAAAAGTTTATAAGAACATCTCCATTCTCGAACAGTCGAACCTTGAAGATAATGTTACTTGGCATGCGAATACAGGATATTTTGGCACAACTTTTCTTGTGTTTGTTTATGTAGTTACCCATTAAATTTCAGAATAGAGGCATGCTGCGTATGTTTTAAGTTTCATGAGAATCTATTTTATTACATACTAATTCCAAATTTTTATACTTTAGCTCAAAAGCATACAACTTTCCCTCTGAAATTATTTGTTTATATTAAATTGATACTGCAAACGTTATTTGCCATGTTAAATAATTTTCCGGAAAAAAGAAAAATCTCACTGGGTACAAACTCCTGATGCTTGCACAAGATTTTAGTTCGCAGAAAATTCACTACACTTGAAACTAATGAACGGAAATATTTAGAACACGAGTCACATTGAATAAACTTCTCTAAATATTTATAGTGGAAGATGTGTAAAAGGATAAGTATTATAAATAAAACCGTTTGAGTTAAAATTAATTTACAGATCTGAATTTTCTCAGAAACTTTTGTATATAATTTTCCAATAAATTCTGTAGCAAAAGTGTTTTTATAAATCAAATCATTTATTCACTTTAAAAGCTCTCTTAAGTTAGAAACCAATTCAAATAGGCCTGATTTTGATGAATTGAAGAACTAGCAACTGTTCCTTCAACGTAATTCTACTTAAAGAATATAGGTAGTATAAAGTTACAAATTCCACTTCAACGTAGTAGAACTAGAAATTTTTTAGTTTCGCTAGTATCAAATCTTTCACTTTGATATTTGAAGAGAAACTCTTCTATATGTACATTAAATTGGAACCCGTTTGTAAATTCAGGTATCACATCTGAGTTCTTATTGAATGTATTATAAGTTTATATGAATTTTGGCTTTGTTTGAAACGGAGACCTGCAAAAGTCTGGCAACGGTTGAGGGTTCCTCCACACTCAGCAAAGCATGTGAATAAGCAAAAAGAGAAATGCTTTTCCATTCATGCTTTAACTTGAAGCTTGAAACAGCCTTAACACTAAAAGTAATTGATGTTGAGCAATCCTTGGACAATTATAGTATTAGTATCTCTATTGTATGACAAGATAATCCGCACCACTACGGAAAGCATCACCAGCAGTAGGGGGCAAGTTTTTGGGAGAAATGTTTTTCCTGACTTGGGCATGAGTCTCTGCTTCATGCTGAAATATCTTCACAAATTCTTGCAGCTCAAGCTTCCTAACTTCAACCTGTTCTTCAGCAACGGGTTTTTTCAGTCCAAGGTAAACCATGCCAACTGCAATCAGCACTACTCCAATGAAGACAAGGATGGCTGTAAAAACACCAAATGCATATGGTGTACTTTCTGCCCCAGGTATCCCATCAACGTTGATCCCAAATAACCCAGTAACGATGGTGAGGATAACACTAACACCACCAAATACAGCTAAATTATGGGTTACCCGAAGGCTTTTATCCTGGATAAATATTCAGCAGAGGCAAGATAATTGTCATGTAAAAATCTAGGGTGAGCAATATATAGTTGTTCTAGCTACTATCTGAAAGTAAGAAAAGTGTTCTAAATGAAAGTTATGAAGCATTGATACCTGTAACCAAGCTCGAACAGTGCTTTGCATGACATCTTGAATGGTAAACAAGCGGCCACGAACTGCTTCTTGCTCCTCGATCATTTGTCGTGTGCTCTTGTTTATTCCCTCTAGCAGGCTTCTTGCTCCCTTTCCTTTTAGATGTTGGAGAAGCTCGAATACAATCTCTTCTCTTGCATGGAGTGACCACTTCACTCTGATAACCTGCAAGGAAACACGAATGTTGTAAAAAGCCAAGTCTAAATCAAACTACTTTCAAGCATGTTTGGTTCAAATTATGCATAAGAATTTGAATCTCTTCCAAAATAATTGTTAGAATGATCTGGTATTTGTTAACATCTTTCCATGAAAACTTACTGCTTTTAATTCCTTAGTCAATGCTCAAAGGTCACTTAAAAAATACATTGCTTGTAATCAACATTGAGAAGTATAAATATAACCTAGTGTTGTCTAGTTTAAACATACAGTTCATGTATAATCTAATATTAAGTACTCTTTTATTGGTTATGTGAACTACTAAACCTGCAACGGAGAAATCAACCTTTCAACTACAACCAATTAATAATCACACAAAAATGCATTTCCATCCAAATCATGAAATCAGCATGTTGTCTAAGGATATATATCTTTTGAACATACCTGTGTTGATAACTTTCTGATTTCTTGATTTAAGATTAAGATGAAAAGATTCAAATCTTCATGGTTTCTCCTAGTCAAAGAGAAAACTGACAAGTTAGTGCAAGACAGTTTATTGGACTGGAATGGAGTGACTTGAATTCACACACACTGCATATTTAAGAACCTGTTCATAAACTTCAATTCAATCTCATCTGCCGCCCCAAATATAGATTTACGGAATAATCTGAAAAAGTAAATAAAAATGTCAAACCAAAGTAACACGAATTGAAGTTTACATAAAATGCAATTGGAAGAAAGAGTGTGCTGGAAGATCAATGCAAGCATGAGGTACATTGTCCATCTTTAGGACATTCCTAAGGAAACAAAATGCTCCATATAAACAAGTATGAGGTGTAAAAGTCAACAAATCTAAAGTAATTAACAGCAAAATTCAGCATAACTAGAAGCAAGACCTAACCTACTTCTGACTGATTTTTCATTTTTCTTTCTTGTTTCCCATAATTAGGAGATGCTTTTAGAAGCATCCAGAGTTCCAGATGACTAGAATAAAGAATCATTTTGGGTGTGTAAAAGTAATGCAAAGGTCCCAAAACAAAATCCAAACACACTGTGAAGAGCCAGGAAACAAATTCGGAGGTTTTACTGGTTTCTAACATATTGTTTCGTGTGAGCTTTACTAGCATCAAATATGAAGGAAAATCCATTTTTTACGAATCAAAAGAATAATAAGAAAAATGGTGGCATTACCTATCATCCCAACGAGAGAGGCGGCAAGCAAGAAGTGCTATAACTTCATGCACTGTTCTCGGCACATTATACCCACCAGCTGAGAGAAGCTCCTGCCATATGAATGAATTACAGCTTTCAAAATAATATTAATGTGTAAACAGAGGCCAGAGAGCAAAACCAACCTGAACTTCTGTTATGCCTAAAGCATTTATCCTTGACACGGATCCTTTTACATGCATTACAGTTACAAGGAAGTTTTGTGCTTGCCAAGACCTAAGAACAATTGGAATGTCATCTTCTTCAACAAAAGGATCACCAGCTGATTGTCCCAGTAGCTCAAATAACAGCCCTCCCGCAACTCTGACTGGAACCTACAAATAAGAGTTAACTCCAATCAATAATTTATGCCAATTTTCAAGGAAAAGCCACGATGGGGTTAGTCATTGGAGGCTTTCTTTGGGGGGCAGTCCCAGTCATTGAATGTCTACTTAAATATCTATATTGTTTTACCCCCAATGCTTGGCACAAATAGTAGTAACTTGGCTCTCTTAACTAATTGACCCAAGATTCGAATCTTAGTAATGTCACTTTAGATATAGAATCAACCCTATTAGGAGAGGAAGACCCGCCATGTGTGCTCAAGGTCCTTCTTGGGGACCATGAATAATCTGTATCAATACCATAGTCAACAACACAATAAAATTTTATATATTGCTTTCTTTCATAAAAAGAACTGCTACCTTCTGGTTATGTGGCACACAATCAAGCCTGATGTTTAATGCCTAAGGAACCCAAGGTTTACTTTTATATTCTTCTAGTTTACCTTTTATGATTTCTTGATTTACAAAGCCTTACAGATCTTATTTTTCTTGGCAAACATCTAAAAAATGCACCATATCACATCCCTAAAAGTTTGTTGCTATAATCTATACTTATACCAAAACTATCCAAGTCAGTGCAAGGTTTCAAACTCTTGGTGCTGGCTTTTCCCACTAAACGACTTCTTTATCATTTTCCTCGAAAAACTAATGACAATAACATGGGATTTGTTGGTCTCTGCTAGGCTGCTACTGGGTTCATTCTACCTACCTAGTACTAATAAAACACATCAACCAAATATCCAAATTTCCAACAGCTATATGCAAGCTTGATTTGGTACATGTAAATGCGTTTTAGCAAACAAAGATCCAATTGTAGATTGCCTAATAATAGCTTTCGTTAAGACTAACAATTACCAATGTTGAAAATGGCAAGTACCTCATAGAAAAGGTGTTTCATCCGGTCACTTATAAGTCTACTTTCGTCTCTCAAAGCTAGACTAACAGCAGGATGTAGCCATTGTGCATTGTTGAGCCAAGCCTCAACAGTGGGATGACCAGCAGAAACATTGCACCACCAAATAGGCCCAGCTGGACGCTCCCAGTAGGGAGCCGCCAAATCTGCTGCAGTAAAATCATCTTCAGAATCCTCAAACACAAATTGATGAGAAGACCATACAGCATCAACCTGAACTGTTTGGACAAGTTCAAAAATTCTTGCCCATCCAATGGGTACCCAATGACCACCATCATGCTTACTATACTGGCCAGCCTTGTCATCATCGGAGGCACCAAAGAAACCGTCCCGTGAGACATTTACAGATGAAAAATCTGGCAGCTTGTTTTCATTCGGTCTCAAAGAAGAAGCCTCCTTTAAACCATCAGAAATCTTTGAATGTTGTTGCCGATTAACCTCTACTCTGTCTATGGTATTTGACCTCGATTTAGCTGTTCTGTTTTGTCCTCGAACATATTCAAAAGCACAAATAAGCCCATCTGTCCACAAGTTACTTCCATGATTGGGATCTCTACCATGATCTGCTTTCTTCATTGTTCCTGCGGAATATAGTTGAACTTCTGCATCACTCATTTTTCTAGCTCCTAATGAACCTGCATAGAGCTTTTAAATCACCTCTTCGAAACTACTAGTTATTAATTATGATAGATATAATCTAATATAGGAAAATGGTTTTTTTAAATCTCTTTCTACCCTACATCATACTAAATATTAATATTTTAACTATATATTTTATATTATGTCTATATTTTTATTAAAAAAAATTATATTTTTATAATTTTTTATTATAAATATTAATATTTTATTGTGAGTGTAATGTGAAGAGAATGTGAAAATATATCACCCTCTAATATAATATACAGAAAGTTAGATATAATTTGATAAAAAATAATTTTATATAATATTTTCAGTTTAACTAATTTATAAGTTGATATCAGTTATTTTTTATTTTATTTTTATGTATTATTAAATGATAGATATGATTTAGGATTTAGAGATTAGATATGATTTATATAATATTTTCAGTTATAACTACTATTTTGAGGAAAGTTACCATAAGTATAATTTATGTAATAATTTCAGTTATAACTACTATCTTTGAGGAAAGTTACCATAAGTATGATCTATTAGTTATTTTTATGTATTATTAAATGGTAGATATGATTTAGGATTTAGAGTTTAAATATAATTTATGTAATATTTTCAATTATAACTACTTGAGTAAAGTTACTTATGATCTATTAGTTATAATTGAGAGTCCATCACTTATAACATGTTTCTATTATTTATTTATTTTTGTTATAGTATTTGTAAGTGAGTAATAATGGTTATTGATAAAATATTTTTTTTTCTTTTTATCTTCGTAGATATATAAAACTAATAGGCGTGGTGTTTGAAAAACTTCTGATTTCCAACCAGAATTTGACAACCAACAAGATTGTGACGCATCACACATCAATGCTACAAATGAATTGTAAAAAAAGAAGTACAAATATTCTTATTAAAAATAACAGAAAAAAAAGGTGAATGAAATTAATTTAAATATACATAACTGATCATCTATTCTGTCACAGTAGTTAACAAAGTAGGAGATTATGAAAGAAAATCTTTCAGCAACGATCAAAATCTAAGAAATGAGTTATGAATCTTCCATGCTTTCTTGTGTAAAAGGAGAAACAAGTTAGGGTATGGCACTGTGAAATGGTGCTTAACATAAACATGGGATAAACAAAAGAAACTGCAAATAGTGATGAAAGTAATAACTGAGATATTTGATTTGATTTGAAGAATGAAAGGAAATTACCAGAAACAGAGGAGAGAGGAGAGTGGAGTCTATCAATGAATAATTATAAAATAATGAAAGAAAGAAAAATGCAGCACTCGCAAGTGTACCACTCCTGGCTACCAGTCATAGTTGCTGCAAGAACTGGGCTCACATGTTTCACATTATAAAAGAAAATAATGGAATCATTACACTACTTTACTTTGGTAATTTACGTTTTTACGCGTTCAAGCATCTATTCTTCTTCTTTTCTTCTAAGATCCGTTTGTTTCTAGGACGAAAAAGGAAAAAAAAGATGTAGATAAAACTATTCAAGGGAAATTGGAAAAATAAGAAAAAAATATTGAAAATCAGGAAAAACAATACCTTTTCATTCTTTCAATTTTATTTTTTTTATTTGAAGAGATTTGTGAAGAATTTTTTTAAAAAATTAATTATATATAAAAGTTTATATTTTAATATAAATAATATAAGTATAATATTTAATATATATTTTTATATTATAATAAAATGCATAATTAAAATAATAAATAAAAATTAATTTAAAAATTAATTATTAATATGTAATTTTATTATTATTTATTAATTTCTAATTTTTAATTTATTTTAATTTTAATTTTTAAAGTTTTTATATTAAACTAGCAAAAACACGTATTTGTTTATCCTCTGTTTATCCACATTTTTCACCTCTGCTCAACTTCCATAATTTTTCATAATGATAGAAATTTAACATATAGAAATAATTTTGGACCAGACGAAATTGAAAAACAAAAAATAACATGTAAAAAAAAATGATGAATTGATTAATCAACCTTTTCTTTTTCTCTTATGGTTTGAGTTTCTCTTCTTCAAGTTTTTTCTTTTCTTCCATTGGTGGTATTAGAATTGGAAGGTGTGAAGATGTTCATATTAAGATTACGATTCTGCTTTTGATGATGTTAAGTGGATGATGAGTTAACACATATACACATGATAATTAATTTGGAACATTTGTACATGAAATTTGCATACCATTTACACTTTTTAACTTCTCTTTACCGTCTTCAAGATTTAATTTTTCACCATTATATGCTACTAAATTGCAATTTTATTATCTATCGATAATTTTGAATTTTTTATTTCAATTTGTAACTATGACCGAGATATAGGATTTCACCCTATGTTGATACATTATTTCTCCCTTAAGAAAAATCCATTAATTTTCTTACTACATTGATTTGTCTTCCTTAATAGGTTTCATATAAAGCTTTAAAATTTATCATTTTCACCTTCCAAGTTGCCATGTCGAAGGTGAAATTTGTATCATTATGTTAGTAATAAAACCTCTAGTATCTTTTAGATTTAAAATTTATCATTTTCACCTTCCAAGTTGCCATGTTAAAGGTGAAATTTTTATCACTATGTCGGTAATAAAATCTCTAATTTAAGGATGTTTTCAGCTTGAAAAAGATGAAATTTTTGTGAGCAAGTTGAGTATATTGTGTGCCATTAGATTTCACAGATCCTGGTATGAACAAGGTGAAGAAGTGAAGAGAAGAACCCTTATTAAACTCAGTTAATTTTCTCTTGTGGGTTCTCGAGGTTGTGAGGCGAAACTCACCGGCAATACACTTGTTCCAAATTAACTACCATATGTATCTTTGTCAATTCATCACCAAAAGGCAATGTAACATAAAAGATCACATTGAATATTTTAGAAATAGTTAAGACCACATTAAACATTTTAAAAACTGGAGACTATAAATTATTTTTGACCCTTAATACAAGGAGTAAAAGAATAATTAAACCTATTCTTTTCATTTTTATTGTACAAAATGTACAGGCAGAAGACAACAAACATCTTAGTAAAACGTCATTGCTTTGACATAAAACTATACGGGAGGCCTATATAACCTCCGAAACTTAAGCTTGCAGTAGAAGGGAAAACAAAGTTAAAAAATATAAGGGTAAATAATTTATAAAATCACTTTCTTATTGCCTCTTTAAAAAAACATTTTAAACTTACAAATAAAAAAAATCTATAAATACTTACAAAACTTTATGAATGAAGCCAGTTGTGATGAAATCGGTAAATCTACGACGGAGTTATGAATGATGTTCAAGTTGGAAAGATTGTCATACTCCTCTGCAGCCGAGGCAACTGGAACCCCCAACTTAACTTCATTCAGTTACAGCAGTGAACGCAAAAAGTTAACAGGTGAGAAAACTATCCAAAAGTGATTTCCACTATAATCAGATGACAATATTAAAACAAAAACAAAAAATGTATCGAGTAAACCAAATTAGCACACTTAGTACCTACGTTAAACATGAGGAACATAATTATGTAGAATACAACCTCGTGGCAATGGGCTCATGGTCTCTAGAGACCAAACAATGATACATTAAGTTACTAGACCGTTAATGCCTCTGATTAGCCACTTCCAAAACATCAATACCCTGAAAAACCGGGAGGTGACTAGGATTAGTAGCTGTTTTGCCATAGTTGTTGTTGGGACTGCTTGGATGGTTGGCTTTGCGGACCACCCAAGGAGGCTTCCCGAGGATTTTGTGGCTGATGTTCCAGCGAAATGCCACTCTGAGATTGGTAGAAATTAGGATACCCAAGGGATCCAAAATGTTGTGAAGGTTGTTGCTGTTGCTGTTGTTGCTGCTGCCTTTGCCGAAATCCACCTGCCTGTTGTTGACTCTGTCCCTGCATGCTATAATAGTTGCTGGGAGGAACTGCAGACATTGTTCGAGGGCCGGGTCCCTGAACCCACATGGGAGAATTATCGTTCTAAACAAAATAAACCCATTTCAGCTTAACGTATATAAACAACATAGAAACAAGTAAACAAGGATCCATTTCATATTTCTTTAAATTGTTAAAAAACGCAATTCAGAGTTGCATATTAGCCTTCAAAAGGATCGTAGTTGTTATCAAAGCATAAATAAAAGTTCAACATATAATTTTACACTGAAACATAACAAAATTGACAAAACTTGTAGAGAAGAATCATAACAGGAAATATAAAAACAGTTAAACTTAAATGCAAATAATTTTAAAATATAGATTTTTGTACCTGCTGTAGTGAAATCATATGATTGCTGTCCTTAAATTGGGAGTTTATCAAATCCTCGTATCCAATGGTTGTCCCAGTGGGAGCAGCAGGCGGACTCAGAGAAAAATTTCCTCCAGGAATGCTTGTTGAACTGCCAAAGCCGTATCCAGGTGGAATAGCAGCAGACTGGGGCAAACTGCTGGCAGAAACATTGTTTTTATACTGTGGAAGCATCGCTGCCAGAGATTGGTGATATGTGCTGTTTCCAGGAAAAGTCTGCTGAAAAGCTGATGGCATATATGTATAGCTCTGAGGCAAGAATGGATAGCTAATCATATTAGCGAAGTGTCCCAGAGGAAGAGTAGGTTGGGAGTAGGGATGCACAGGAAGGTGCTGAGGAAGTGCAGGTCCAGTAGCAACACTTGCACCAGACAGGTTTTGCGCATTAGGTTGAGGTGTTGAGATGCCGCTAGCTCTTAGAGCCTGCACATTGACAAGAGAGTATCAAATAACTGAATTCCCTTTTTTTATCCTCCTATTCTATGAAAACTTCAAAAGAGAGGTGCAACAATTAAACCTGCAAACGTAATCATTAACAAATAATTAAATCCAGAATAAACCCAGGACCAGCTCTGAGAACATTTCTCTTAATGTGAAACAAATAGATTTGACCAGCAGTACTGGAATACTAACACCATCCACTTATTTGAGTTGAGTAACTGCGGATGTAAGCCAGTTCTAACTAATGCACAAAGTAGTCAATTCTACAGTTGGTATGTAATTGTAATCTATAACTACTAACGTAATAGCCAGGGTGAAATTTGTGATACAGCTTACTAAAAATTAAATTAAAAAAATGAAATACTACCGAAGTACTTCGATATAATATTAAGAGCAGAAGTTCACCTCTGACATGGTTATGCTGGAACCACCAATTGAAGAAGCAATACTACTATATTTTGTAGGCATTGATTGTGTTGCAGGGAAAGGTAAGTATGGGATATCTTCTCTTGCTGTTTGAACTGTTGAAGCCAGCAGAGCATTGGGCAAAGAATTTGTATGTGCCTGCTAAAACATCGACAGTAAAAAATTTATATCCACATGGTAGGATTACAAGATAATTACAAGATATAAGACAGCAACCAATGTTTTAAATCCGGACAGCAAAGCTAAGCAATCAACTCCACAAACACTATAGCGAGATAGTGGGATAACTAATGTAAGCTAAATAATAAAAAATACTCAAAATAATATTCTTAAAGTAACAACAAAAGGTGATAGGTGTCTTGGACAAAACATTCAGGTAAATACCAAGAAAAGTCAAATACAAGTTTTCTGAATAGGAATCATCAAATTATCAAGTTCTAAATAAAGTCTTTGTTATCGTGTCTTTTATCATCATTTTTTAAACCCCAAAAAATGGCCCTAATGCCTTGATGTCTCTGTTCAAGGAGATGTTTTGGAATCAACACATAGTGCAATTTCATTGATTAGTTAGAGATGAAAAGGAGAGAAAAGCTAAGGTGTGAAAAAATAATAGAGGTGGGTCAAACAATATGCAAGCATAGGGTTCCTTTTAAACAAGTTTGCTTAGTAAAGTACCAGACAAGTTATATAAAGGCATTTGTGAGCCACAAATCTAATTCTCTTAGATTACGACAACGAGAAACCTTCTCACACACTAAATGGGGTTTTATATCGATCAAACACCACTGCGTTCCATCACACAAACACCATTGTATTTCATCAAAAAAACAAGTGTTCAGAAAGGTTCTTTAAATCTCAGTCCTTTCTTACAGTTTCTCTTTGTAAAAACTGCTTTCCCCCACCACTATAAAATGGTTTCACAATAGACAAATTAAATATCACTGTTACACTGCTATAGTAGCATCACATAAAAGTGAAGCCCCATAACACTTATGTGTGGCCAGTGGAGTGTTGTGGTTTTTGCAGTGCAAATTGCAACCACTTTCTCCTAGAATTGCAGCCATCTTAACCACTATTCTTTCCATACACAAAAACCCCTTTTTCAGGCCCCACAAACGATGTTTAGAACACAAGCCCTGTTTTTCTAATCTCAGTCCTTTCAAAGGTTTAGATAAAACACTACTCCGATTGGTATTCTTCTCTCTTGGATCGGTCTCTTCTCTCTTCAGTGAATCAAAATCATCTGACCCAGAGCTCTTGGCCACATACAATGCCAGCCAACTCAACCGGTGGTGTTTCTGGCCAACCCACAATCTGTGGAAGTCTGTCACACGGTTTAGTTTTCTCTTTATTTTTCACTGTTGTCTTCAGATATATATAACCTTATGTTGCCCTTTCTCCCTGCACTTTCTTCATTTTCTTTTATATTAACTTCTGTATTTTGCTTAAATTATGAGTTTTAAATTATGAAGGCCCTTTATTAAGGATTTTTTTTACTTTTGGGCATATATATGTGTAATGCAATATGTAAAATAATTACTTTATATGTAGAAAATCTCATAAATAGTAATCAATGATCGTCTCGTTATCCCACTACTCCCAGGATTCCCAACCCAAGGTTTGAAGAGAATACAAGGTTGATTTATACATAAGGAACGAGTCAAACCACAGCACCATAAATCCCTAAGATTTTACACTAAAATACATTTAATTAGGCTTTCTTTGTTTAGTGATGCACAGACCTGCAAACGGCTATTTTGCTGAAGGAACAAATTTCTACTTTCAAAATTGCTTCAGAACCCAAGATTTACACATTTTCAAACATGACATGACATGACAATCTAACAAAAACATGCCACAAATTATTGAAAACTAATTCACTGAAGGAAATGTGCATTACCATTAAAACATGCATTGTCATTACAATCTAAAATATGACCAAGCCAGAGAACATGCATTACCATTACACCAGAGAAGGAAGCAAGATTCTGCATCTGTGAGCTAGTCTGTGAAGGAGGAAACGTGACCTCCGGTTGGTGGACATTTTCATATGCAAAACCATGAGATTGTGAAGGAAATGGATACTGATTTTCCTGAACAATTTCAGGAGCTTCAGGTTTTAAAGCCTCTTGTGAAATTGAAGTATGCTCAAACGTCCCGGCACTCACACCAGTTACTTGAACTAAATTTCCATCTGAGGTAGTAGTAGCCAGATGCTCATCCCCATAAAAGTCAGGATTTCTACAAGAAAGATATCTTTAAGGAAACTGGGAATAATCATAATATTAAAAGTTTGAAAATAGTATCCTATTATATAGCCAACGTACCTAGTGTCTGAGTTTTCAATTGTAGAAACATCTGTTGCACCAGATGTCTCCTCTAACTTACTTTTCAAAGGCCTAGATGTAAAAGACCCAGGTCCAGAAAGGGGGTTACCAGATCCAAAACTTCCAAAGCTCAGATTCATGCATTCTGGTGTATGGAGTTGTAGGTGATTTGGAATTACTACAGAAGGATTTTCATCCTCTTGTTCTGTCCCCTGATCATCTCTCTGTATATTTAGCTGCTCTATGTTTGCAGCCACCGATGAAACATCATCCTCGGCTGAAAAGAAGAAACCAAAAATTAAGACACAAGTATGTGTTTTACATAAAACTATGAACAGTATGCAAAGCACACTAATTTCCATTGCCATTATCACCGAAAAAGATGTCTGCAAGAATGGTAGGAATTTATTTCCAAGTAAATCATAAAAAACAGATGTACCTCCTGTGTTATCTTCTGATGTACTTTTAGCAGATATAGAAGCATATTCGTCATTGTCTGCATTCTCAACAGAACCATCTTCAGCTTCATATTCATCCAATGGATTTTTCTGCTGCCAATCAGTTTCAGCGAAGTTTGATGAATTTGCATAGTACTCAGAACTTGCATGGGCATCAACATCTTCATATCCTCTAACATCATGTTGGTTTTCAATACAAGACCAATCATCATTCTGTGGAACATTCTCACTAAGGGCATGGCCTTGATTAGTATTTGTTTCTGAAACCTTGGAAGCATAACCTTGTAAAGAATGCAAATTGTCATCTGAAACTGCTGGAGGCAACAAGATATTCTGGTGATTACCACTCTGGATGGAAGAGTGATGCACGGATGGTCTGGCCTGTGGCCTACCCATCTTGACAATGTCAGCCATGGATACTTGACCAGCATTCCCCATCCATGCAGATTGCAGTCCGGGACGTTGTGATGATGATGATGGTCCGTCACTGATGCCTAATGCATATGTTTTTTCAGTAGCCACAGAATCACTGCAACAAATTTAAAATGAGACATGAGAAGTGGGAACTGCACCCAGGAAACACAATACTAAAGAAATTTGGTATCCAAGTTCCTCAAGGCATAGAAAAAAAAGGCAATTTTATGCTACAACAGAGAGACAAAAGAGGAATGGCCATATAAGCACTACATAGATTTTCTGTACGGTTAAGATGTTATAAATACAAGTTGCACAAAACATAAAACCAAACAAAAACTAGCACTACATTTTCAACCAATTTCATTCTAAATCCAAAATAGTCAATGTTCATAATATAAACAGAATGATAAATATAGAACCTTAAAACAAATACAGAGAATAATTGGCACATATTATCCACGGTTTGAGAAGAAAATATAAAAATTGATACACGATAGATTGTTATAGAGTTAGATGCAAAGACAACCTACTTCTTTCTAAAATAAATTGAAGGATTGTTTATTTATCGATTGACCTCAGTAGGTGTCAGGCTTGGTTTGCAATTTCATCTTATAATAACTAGGCCAAATTCGCAGATGTATCAAAACCATAGGAATCCTTTTAGCCATCATGATACATTTTCCCATTTCAATCATGTCAATTTATGTGAGTATATAGATGATATGAAGGAAAATTAACCTGTAGGATACTGGTCTCCTGTTTGCATTATTTCCCAACACACTAGATGCAGAAGACGTAGACCCTCCATAAGAAGGTGCTCCATTCTCCTTCTTGTATGCAGGCTTCCCCTGCAGACCAGAATCTGGCCTCGCAAAACAGGGCAGAAATCTAAATAATAATAATAATGACAATAATCTTGACAGATAATACAAGTTTCATTAAGTCGAGAGCAATGTTTGAAGTTCAATCACCCATCATCTGCATACCACTGCTGCCGAATTGGTTGGCACTACCACGTCCACCGTGACGATCTGTCCCAGCCCTACCGCCACCACGACTAGATGTATTGCTTGTCCCACTCCCACGAGACCTGGAATCTATTGGGTCCTTAATCTGAACCAACAAGGGCAAAAACAGGTAAAAAAAAAGATAGACAAACTCGAACAAAATAACAAAAAATTAAAAACAAAGGTAGAGACAGCTAGCAGAAACAAAATGCTCAAGTCAAACAAACTCTTCATATCCACGTACAAACTTAGCACACAGATTCACCTACTGTCACACAACAGTAGAACACAGTCATTAAAGAAGAAACCGAATTGATCATTTGATTATTTGATTATCAAACTCAAATTCTTTCTTTCTTCTTGTTTTTAAGATATCATTGAATCAATCCTGAACAGCTGAAACCAACAAAAAAAAAGCGTCCACCTCTTTTTTCTTTTCCCGCTTGCTCTTCACCTCATGAAAAGGATCTACACAATTAACAAACCTAAGATTAGAGAAATCGGACGCATATCTGATAGCATCTCTAACACGTGGATTAATTCGTTCTGTTGTTTCTCATTTTCTATCAATGCGCGAGCGAGCAAAGCAATATCCTCGAAACATTGAACGAAGGTGTTCGCGCGTTTAGCTCCAAGTGAAAAGACATCAAGAACCTCGAAACGAAAACGCAAAGAGAGAGAAAGGAACCTTGTGAAAGGAGACGACTAACAGCTTCGTTAGGGTCCATGTTACAGTCTTTGAGTGTGGCGTAGATCTCGTGGTCGGGGAAATTGGAGACAATCTCCTTCAAGCTCTGAACCATCTTCCGCGATGACGCCGGAATCGTTGCCGACAACGCCTTGCCGCCGCCATTGTTGTGGCTGCCACCGCCCTTCCCGCTCATCCTATCACTCTCTTTATCTCTCTAGGTTTCACAAACCACCGTACTAGCTAGGGTTCCGCCGCGACAACAACGGGAAAGAAGAAACCTCTCGCAAGAACGCACGTACGCTCCTCGCTTCGCAGATTGCAACCAAAAAGTGAAAACCCCTTCTCGCTCTTCCCCCACTCCTTTTCTCTCTGCGTCTTTTTATTACTATTTTTTTTAAACACTTTTCTTTTGTTTTTAACTTTTTTTTAAATGGAAACAAAATAGTAATTTTCATAAACTTATTATTCGGTTTATATAGTTAATTTTTACATTTACAGCAATCTTCTTAAAAGCAAATACAGTATAATGTTTTCAAATAATTAAAAATGTAATTTAATATATGAATAAAGTCAAACAAAAGTAAAACAAATAAAAATATGAAATTTTACTCATAAGTTTTTTATTTTTAGATTGGTAGTGAATATTTGTGATTATATTTTAATATTCAAGTTATTTTTTTTTTAAATAAAAAAATGTTAAAAATTTATTACTTTTCAATTTTATGAGGATGTTTACATATTTATAAGATTATATTAAATCTCTACCAATATGAATAATTAACTTAGATCCACTTAGGGTCTATGGAAGTGCACTGATATCCCTTGTTTAGATCTATGGTTGTGTGAGGAAGAGAGTGAAATGATATACCTGTGAACAGTAAATATTATCTCCTCTCAAAATGAAGAGATGCAGAGGGAAAGCCATGTCAACATCCCTTATTTCCAAATTTACCCTCATTTAAATGTGTCACAGTGCTTCATTTGAATGTATTAGTATTTAAATTTTTTTATTGTACAATGTTTAATATATATATATATATATATGTGTAGTATTTAAAAAAAAAATAAATCATCATAAATTTTAAGGAAGTTTTAAGTTTGTTTATTATTTTATAAAATATACATTATGTAAATAATGATAAACCAGTGTAAAAAAAATTATAGTTAAATAAAATCTTCCATTTATATATTAGTTATTTGAGTAAATCAGGTTATACCTATTTTTCAAGTTCTAATAAAATATTTTATTAAATGTGGCTGAATTTAGTTTTGTTTAAAGAAAAGAATATACTATATCTAATTAACATTGAAAATATTACCTGAGTTGGATTATGGGCATCACCAGTACTAAACATTTTTTATTTTATTTTATCCTTATTTTTTATTATAATTTTGTATGAAATCCTTTTCTATGGTTAATTAAGGTATATTTTTTACTGTTGTAGTATTTTTTAGACTGCTTTATTTTGAGGTTTTTTAATATTAAAAAATAGTATCTTTTTATTTATATAAAATGTGATTTATTTTCTAATTTTATAGTATATGTTTAATATTTAAAGAAATTATTTGAAGTTATATTTTTAT
>Ga0123342_1001992_pt1 | contig 34260 bp, 12 predicted proteins | sample Turbeawhitnodule_FD_89960 | JGI IMG/M metagenome (GOLD analysis project Ga0123342, IMG submission 89960) | Root nodule microbial communities of legume samples collected from Mexico - Turtle bean Mexico white nodule | ecosystem: Host-associated > Plants > Roots > Nodule | place: Mexico: Nepantla... | reverse complement strand
TTTATATAAAATGTGATTTATTTTCTAATTTTATAGTATATGTTTAATATTTAAAGAAATTATTTGAAGTTATGTTTTTATTTAATTTGTTGTTGTGTTTATATTAATATATTTCTATGTATAATTATTATGTTTATGAGTTATAATTTATTTATGATTTTTTTTTTCTATTATTAATTATGTTATATATTTTTTTAGTATTTTTTATTTTTCATTACTACAGGGTTTTTAATTTTAAAAAATAATATTTTTTATTTATATAAGAGTTGATTTGTTTTTCAATTTTATAGCACATGTTTAATATTTTAAAGAAATTACTTGAAGTTCTGTTTTTATTTAATTTGTTGAATACATATTTTTTTTCTAATTATAATTTTTATATTATACATATTTACATTTAATGTATATTTTTTTATATTTATAATTTTTAAATCTACGAAATATGTGAAAGTTGTTCATTTTAAACAAAAACAACTCATTTTATTATTAATTTTTTTAATAAACAAGGGTAAATCTGTAAAGTAACATTTCACACCTTTAAAAAAAATTAAAATTCTTTCACAACCATCACATCACTCACAAACTCCTATAAACTTTTCTCATACATCCACCCTAACATACCCCAATCCAAATACCCTCACTTTCTTCACACTTTCCTCACACATCCTCACACATCCTCTCTCTAATCCAAAGAGGACCTAAATGTTCTAATCAGAAAAGAGTGTGATTCTCTTGAGGTGGAAATATTATTTCTGAAAAACTGAGCTTGTACGACTGAGGATTAAATGTCGAATTGTTGATGAAGATCGAGTGGAGTTTCATTTGTAAAATATTTTCTAATACTCAAGTTAGTAAGAATTGGAGAAAATATAAAATATATAAATATTAAAATAAAATAAAAGAATTGAGTCAGTACTCTCTATAAAATCAATATCAATGTGTTTATAAAGTTTTAGTCTAAACTAAAATATCCAAATGATAATTAAGATAGAAGATATAATTGTTCAATCAATTATCTCATATATATATATATATAAATTATTTGAATTATAAATAATATTTTATATATTGATATCTATATCTATGCAAATATTAAAATGAATTTTGAAACTAATATAGTGGTTGAAATAAATAGGGTAATATAAAAAGTATCCGAAAACGAATGAAAATGAAAAAAATTTATTATTTGCAGTTTTCTATGTACTATAATAAAGAGGTAAAATAAGAAAATTGTATTTTATGTATATTATACATAGTAAAGGAGAAATTTAATTAACAGTTTAAAGACAATATGATTAAATATAGGAATCTAGAAGTATTTTATATGAAAAAAACGTTATAATTTAGTAAAAAATATTTGCTTAATAAACGTTATTAATTAGGTCAGATAAACTAACTAATAAAAAAAAGAGTTGGCCGAAATATCGTATCAAACATATTCCTACTATAATTAAATGGTATTAATTAATTTTACCTATATTTATGTTTACAAGAAGCATGCAAACGGAAGTAACTAGAATTAAAGTGTGATTTTGAATTGGATTTGAAGAGAAAATAAATTTTAGCCAAATAAGTTCAATAAAAATGAATTGCATTAACTTTGATTAACAGTTCTCTTAATATACAAATGTACAATATTTCATTTTTATAATTAAAAATAAATTATCTTGTGAAAAAATTACACATAATTGTATTATAGAATATGTGAACAATATATTCTTATTGTTATCAACTTAGATTAATCAAGCAATAAAAAAAATGGAACTTATAAATTTCATACATAATAATAATTAATAAAAAAAACCACACCATTGCTTTGATTTTGAATCTATCCTATTCGTAAATTATATTTTATTAATTGCGATCAAATTCAATTTACTTACCATGAAATAGATATGCCTCCAATTTTTTTTATAAGGATTGGAGTACGTGAAATAATAAAATTTATTTATTTTATTTTTGCTAATAAAAAAATAAATTTGCTTAACTTAAAATTTGAAACTCAGTTTTCTTAAGTTAAATTGGAATTATAATTTTGATTTAAATTTTTAAATTGATTGAACTGGTGTTGTAAAATAATAAAGATTTAAAGTTTAATTATGATATTGAAAGGTATTAGAAGATATTTGTGGAGTAAAATTGGAAGAGAAGAAGATTTGAAGAAATAATAGAAAGGAGAAGGTGGAAAAACCAAAATTGATAAGAACAAGGAGAATAGGAAAATGAAAGGAAATAAAAAGGAAAGAAGGAGATGGATTCCTTACCAAGAACGCATCTGTTAGGTTTGGGTTTGGGTTTGGGTTCGGAGCTAGGTTTGGTCGTGTGAGACGACTTTGTTGTGTGGATAAGAACAACCTCTGTTCTCTCTCATACACACTCTGTCTTGTTTTTTTTCTCTTTCTCTCTCTTTCTCTCTCAAACATCTTCTATTCTACCGCCTCCAAATTCTACAAGAACCCATTCCCTCTCACACCGCCTCAAAATCTCACTCTTTCCCTTCTTTCTCTTTTCTTTTTCTTCTTCTTCTTCTTCTTCAGAGCAACACACTCTCCCCCACTTCCTCAAATTCACCACAGCACTTCACTTCTTCAAAAGCACCTCCTTCAAGCTGGCGTTCCAAAACCAAACCATCACTGTCCGAGAAATCAAGCCCAAGAACCGCAGAATCATGGTAACTCAATCTCCCACTTTCACTCAACTTATGCTTTCATGCATCTTCCCTCCACTTTCTCACTGTTTTCTTCTTGTTCTGTAAAAAAGTGCAATTAATCATTCTTCTGCTTTCTGGGTCTCATTCAAATTTTGATTTTTTTGAGAAGGGTTCTGGAGGCCCTGATGACGCGGACAACCGGTGGCCACCGTGGCTGAAGCCTCTGCTCAAAGAGAGCTTCTTTGTTCAATGCAAGTTGCACGCTGATTCGCACAAGAGCGAGTGCAACATGTACTGCTTGGATTGTATGAACGGCGCACTCTGCTCCCTCTGCCTCGGTTACCACAAAGATCACCGTGCTATTCAGGTTCCTATTATCACCTCTCTCTCTCTCTTTCTTTCTTTCTCAGCTTCTGACACACTTCTGATCCTCACTCATTGTTGTTAAAAACAATCACTTTTCCTTTTGTGGGCGTGTTAGATTCCTTCTTTTTCTGGAACTTAGTTAAAAAGTCCCATCTTTTCCCCCTTCTCTGCTGAGACATTTGAACTGTCATTAATTGGGTTCCGATTTCAATTTTCTTATGTGCCAAATTATTAACTGTTTTGGGTGGTTGATTAATTCCCTTTTTTTTCCCTTAATTTCCACGCTCCTCCTTTTAACAAGTCCTGTGGTGGGATAGGTAAAAGTCACAGCCTTGGAACCAAAAGATGTTTTTTCAATGCAACAAATGTCCATTCCCTTCTAATGTGCTCTGTTTTTTCTTTTGGCGACAGATAAGAAGGTCCTCATACCATGATGTGATTAGGGTGAACGAGATTCAGAAGGTTTTGGACATTACAGGGGTCCAAACCTACATTATCAACAGTGCAAGGGTTGTTTTCTTGAATGAGAGGCCTCAGCCAAGGCCTGGTAAAGGAGTCACCAACACTTGTGAAGTCTGTGAGCGTAGCCTTCTTGATTCATACCGTTTCTGTTCTCTTGGTTGCAAGGTAAATATTCACTCCACACAATGCCATCCATTGCTTGAGATTCCAAGCCTTTTCAAATCCAAAAAAAAAGGGTTTCCTTTTTCAGTTTCAGCATCTCCTTTTTCAATCCCTTTTTCTTTGAATTAAAAACCATGGCATTGATATTGATATATTAATAATATTAAACCAAGCTACCATTTTGTTTACCATAGTTTGCTTTGTTTTCAAGCCAGCACTTGAATGGGTTTGACTTTTTCATTTATGCTGATGAATGTTACTGTGGGTTTTCAATTAATTGCTCTACCCAATATTTGAATTTTGGATTTTCAAGTTGATCTTTAAAAATTTGAATGGTCTCCGTCTTCTTGATTTGAAGTGTGGTATTTTTTTGAATTAAATATTAATGAATGCAAGAATGAATTGTAGATTGTGGGGACTTCAAGGAACTTCGAGAAGAAGAAAAAGTCAACAACAATGGCATCAGACTCAGAGGATTCATACAGCAGCAACAGCAGCCATGGGAAGAACAACAGCAACAAGGTGCAGAGTTTCACACCGTCCACCCCACCACCAACTTCGGTTAATTACAGAACGGCCAAGAGAAGAAAGGGAATACCACACCGTGCCCCAATGGGAGGACTAGTGATAGAATACTAGACTGATAGTAACTCTAGGTTATTGCTGAAATGCCCTCATATTTACCTCAAAATGCAACTTTCTCCATGCAGTTTCACCCGTTCCAACACTCGTGCTTTTTGCTGAAAAAGGCCGGTGCTGGAAGTGTTCCCTTCTCTGTTCCTTACCTGTTAATATTGTTTGTCCATATAGGAAAAATCCAATAGGAAGTGGAAAATGTTGAGAAAGTAGAAAATAAAACATCTGTTAAATAGTTTGAGAAAAAAAAAATGTGTAGCAAAATAAGCAAGTTCCTTTCAACCCAAAGTACAAGACGGTGAGGAACATTATAGGTTTGGTTTCTAAAGCAATTATACTTAAGTTTTGGGGTTGGGTGTAAATAGTGCTTTGGTAAACCTGTGGGGTGGGGATGAAGACAGTGACATTGTACTCTTCCCAAATAGGTGGACTGTCTATATATGGAATGCTGATATAATAGTAATAGATTTTATTAAATCTTGTGTCTATTATTCACTTCAATTACCATTTCATTTCAATTACTCAACACTTCTAGTAAATTTATCAAAATTGTAAAAAAAAAATTTAATCTTGAATTATTGGATCACCATTATAAACTGAAGATTCTAATAATGAGTAATATAATTTAGTGGGTTTGGTACACAATTATTTCCTCTCATGATTTTTTATTCTTTCAAGTGAATTTTCTGATTTTTAACTTTTGGGATTGGTGGTGGCTAAAATCTGATGGGACCCACCCGAGCCGGTTTATGAGGGGCTGGTCAATGTTTTGGTCATAGTTGAAGCCACGTGTCGTGTTTTAATTGGAGGAAGGAAAGTGGAAGGCATTGGTTGTCGAAAACAGAAATTAGGTCAGCCGCCCTAGATTGGGAATAAAAAAACAAATGGTATAATTGTGTGGGCGGTTTGGTTTTTGGTGGTGGGACCCACATCAAGATTTGATCAAAGGGATGGCATTGGTGGATAATGGACGGCTATGATGAAATGGGTGTTCCCCAAATTGTGGATGAGATTATCCTGTTTCTATAATAGGAAGGTTTGGAATGTTACAGTTAGTGGGCATAAGTGATATTAGTGATCCATTGGCAAAAGCATAAGTGGGTTTAGGGTGACAGTGATTGAGAACTTTCCTAGCTTAGCAATTTGTTGATGGGTCTAATCAAGGAAAGTGGGAATGGAATCAATCTAAAATCTGCAAAACTTCACTCACATTAATCACTGATTTGTATTTAAGTTTAGTAACTGGAAAAGATCATGTCACCCCCTGAGAGAGTAAGAACCTGCTCATGTTACAAGAGTGAGGGTTGATGCAATTTCAAATGTTTCCCCAAGAAGAATGTCCAACATTTGTGGGAATTATCATGACTTGGTTAATTCATGAATGTTTCTTATATGCTAAGATTTCTTTTAACCAATTCTATATTCATAGGCCTTTTGATCCAGGCTTGGTCATCTGAACAACAGCATTGTGTACTTTTGAAATTTAAAGCAAAACATAATCTTACAAAAAGCTTTAAATTCACTTTTAATATCAGAGGTACAATTTTGTATCTTACTCATGAATAAGAAGGGCAAAATATCTATGCTTTCCTGTAAGCAGATAATTGATAGTGTATGTCTGAGTTTTAGGTTGTTTATTTCTTATTGAACTAATTAACTCATGAATCTAGAGACATAATGTTTTCTCATTACTACTACAAAGGCTAGATAAATAACTACAAATATAATTAGTTAAAAATAATTAATAATTTAATATAATAAAGTAAATTGATTTATAGGTGGAAGTGATTTATATCATTCAAATTAAATGACGGATATATTTAGGTACTCGTTGGTAGCTGCAATCTTTAACACATCATACCTGTGTATGTATAAAGGGATGTCATTATTGTTGAACAAGGTGTTTTGAGGTCTCCAAATCCAAGTGGAAAACTTGAAGACTCTGTTGATGTGTGTGTTGCTTAGTTGTTTGAAACTTGTTAATTCACTCCTTAAGATGATTCAATGTTAATTGAATCTTAATCCTTTTGAAAATATGTTTTTTCTAAAAGGTTGTACAATTTTAACATGTTGAAATGTCAAATCAACTGGTTGTTTGACACTTAGTGATTTTTAAAATGGTTTAGAAAAACTTTGCTTTGTTTTGACTTTACTGTCAAGTAGATTCAATCAATTGTTTTGAGAAATCAATTGTTTTTTTTTCTAAACCTTAACAAAATTCTATTAGGTGGTTCCAATCTGTTTTAAATGATTGTAACTGCTTCTGGTTTTTTATTTAACTGCTTTGACTAATTGATTAAAGTATAAAAATGTTGTTTTATACTCATATACATTAACTAAGAAAGAGAGATTAATCAAAAACAATTTTTAAGATTTCAAAAGCTTTTGGGTCATCTCAAGTGTGTGGAATACTATTAGATTTTGTACTTATGAACTTTAAACTTTGATTTACCCAGGTGTATTTTATTCCCTTCTTATTTGAACATTGTATTTCTCCGTGTTTTAGTGTGGTGTAGTTTCAGAAGGTGTTTTTGGAAACTGTTTGATTTTTCAAAAGTGGTGTGTGTTCTGAGGGAGTTCAATAACATCACTTTTTTGTATGTGTTTGATTGCATAGTAAATTTTCAATGATTAGCTGATGATTGGTGTAACTCTTGGTTAAGAGTGAACCAGTATAAACATCTTGTGTGAACCTTTTTATTCTTATACTCATTAAATTATTTTAACTTTATTTTCAAATCTGTTGGTATAGACAACCAGTTGTTTCGTAAAAACATCTGGTTAATTTTCTGGAATCAAATTTTTTTTTTTTTTCTATTTGATTAAACATATTTTCAATTGATTAATTTTATAGTTTTTTACTCTACCTTTAATACTTATGAAAATCTTTCAAAAACAATTCACCCTTCTTATTTAGGCCTTTAATTCTAACAATTATTTCTTTCAAGTATCATTAGTCACAACAATCTCTAATAGTACGACTATATAATATCAATGTAAACTAAGTGCTTCTTTCTTTGCGGACTTGATTTCTGATTCTACAAAATAAAAAATATTTTTATTAAATTAAATATAATACATAAATATAAATTAATAAGTACATATTAATTTCTTACTGGATTCAACAATAAATATTAAAATTATGTTCATATTAATTATATAAATAAAATAATATTAATTAGAAATCACAAAATTAATTATAAAATTTTATTAATACTAACTATAAACCCTAATATGATGGCTATTAAATTTTATTAACTAAAATAATATCAATTATAAATATTAAAATTAATTAGAAAATTTTATTAATACTAATTATAAATCCTAATATTAATGATTAAATTTTATTAATCTTAACTATATAATTAAAATCATATTAACTAAAATAATATTAATTATAGACCCTAATATTAACTATAAAATTGTATTAATATTAATTAATATAATATTAACTATAACGATACTAATTATAAATCTTAAAAATAATTATAAAATTATTTCAATACCAATAAAAAAATTAAATAAATAAAATAGAATTAAAAATAAATAAAAACTAACCTGGTAGTGGAGTATAACCAAGAGGTAACAAGGAGAATGCAAAAAGCTCTGGCAGCGAAGGAACCAGCAACGCAACTAACGACTGTGGCAGAGGAAGCCAAAAACTAGAGAACAATAGACCTTGAATAGAGATCAATTACCTAGAAAAAAATACCATTAACAACAAAAATGAAAGAAAAAACTAACAAACAAAGCAAAATGTCACATTATTCACACAAATATCACCGCATTTTGTTAATATCGTGTGACTATCAAACGATATTGAAAGTTATCGTTAAACATCGTTTTTACACTAATGTGAAGATATGTATATTAATAGATAGATAATACTTATTGGTCTATCAAATTCAACAAATTTATCTTAATACGAAAAAAGTGTTAAAAATAACAATCTTATTCTTTTTAACGTCTTATAACTATTATTATATCTCAATATGTATTGAATATCGTTAAAATGATTGCAAATAAAATAATCATATAGTTTTCTCTTAATCATTTATTTAAACTTGTATTTACATTTTATCATGATTATCTTTAAATGGTTTTTAATATGATTTGTAATTTGGATGTATTTAATTTTTTACTTCCTTTTCTTAATGATAAACATGTGTAGATATAAGGTTGTACAACAAGTATGCATATTTATTTTTGTATTAATAGGTACCCACTTATATATTATAATATATATGAAATATTTTTATTTCTAGTGAATGTGTGATCTCTAACATTGTGTCTAATAAGAATTTTATCTAACATTGTGTCTAATAAGAATTTTATAGTTGCATTGTTATAAGTAATTATAGAATAACGTAGAGAAACTACAACTATTTTTTCAAGAAAAAAAGATGTATCATTGTATGAACACAATTGAATGTGTTATAGATTGAAATAAGAAATAAAAAATTGAAAATATTATCATCTAATTATGGATAATGTAAGTCCATTCAAACATTATTTATTTTTAGTTGTTAGCTAAATAATGATTTTATTTTAAATCATTATATTTTAGTATATTTGAATTATGTATGAATATGAGAAATATATGAATCTATGGATCATAAACATTAATCCATTAATCCATTGAATAAGTATAATTTTTAATTAATAAACTATAGTACATAATTTATATTTGTCATAATAATTATTTTTGAACGGAGACATCATTGGAATGTACTTATTATATTTCGAAACAATCACAATGTTTATAAACGGCACATGTTGAATGAGGAGAAATCCCTTGATAAAATAGCTTCCCCGTAAAAGCGTTTCGCTTTTCCTATTTCTTATAATTTCATGGTGGTTTCCATTTTCTTTCCAAATTTACCTCTTAACGCAAAATCCATTCATTCACCACGTTTTGGGTCTCCTACTTTTTAAATTTGACCAGCTTTTTCATTTTCGGGAATCATATTTTACTATTTTTTACCACAATTCACCAACCAAAGTGGTGTTCGTACTTCAAACAAAGGTTTATGGAAAACAAAATCTTCCAAGTGGTTTTCCAAAGCTACTTTTGTTTTTCATTCACCACATTGTCCCACCCAAATCAATATCCTCATACCAATTCATAATGAATATAACAATGTCACGTCACGTTATCATTTTTATTCTTGTTTTATTTTTTCAAAAACACAAACCCTTATCTCTATTTTTTTTACTATACTTTTTTATAAATATATATTTTATTTTATTTTATATGATTCTGTTTATTATACAAAAATAAAATAATTAAATATATATTCTATTAAAGTTATGTTAAAGAATATATAGTCTACGATGTGCATCTTTGCATCACTAATTTCATTCAGCTCGGGGTTGGTGTTGAAAATAAATGGTTATTTGTAAGACAAGTACAATCAATAAGGAATATTGATGTTTTTTTTACGGAGAAAAAGAATAATAATATTAAAGTAAAACATTTAAAGCATCATCTAACCGTGTACAAAAAATCTATTACTTTTATGTATTAGTTTCACAAGTTACAACATAATTTTAAATAAACAAATGTCTCAACCTATAAAGATAAAAGAATAATGTAAACTTTTTTCTTCAGTTTATTTATTCTTCTTTTCATCTTTTATAAAAAATTTGTTTTCATTTCAATTTTCAATTGGTTGTGATGTTAAATTATTATTTTTATTTTATAATGTACTTCTTCCCTAAATATTAGTTTTAAATAGTTATTTTGACTTGTTTAATAAATTATTGTTTTTTCTTTTATTTATATTTGTAGTTCTTACTCAAAAAAAGAAAAAGACTTTGTATTATGTATAAAACTCGTTAGTTGTTTGTTATTTTTAATTATTTATTAATGAAAAATTGGTTATGACTAGTATTAATTAAGCAGTTGACTCATGAAAAAGAAGTTATTTCCCTTCGTTTGTAAATTTTCATGTTCATGCAAATTTTTAATTAAGCAGTTGACTAGTATTGATTATGTTGATGCAAATTTTTCATTCTTAAATTGGTATTAAAATCTCACATATAAACTAACCCTATTCACTGTCCCTTCGTTTGTTCGTCCCTGTTACAAATCAATGCCAACATGTGAAATAAAGTTTGAGAGTGAGAGATAACCAAACACAGCGTGTTTCAGTTGCTGAGAGTCAAACAAAACCATGTTACGAGGATAATTCCTAACTAAAAACCGTCACAAATCAGTTCACACTTTTCCTGCTGTAGTGATTCATTTTATGTGGATTGAACGAACTTGGGGTTTGTTCATAGTCCAAAGTCATAACAATAATATTCTTGAAAAGAGAAGTGTTAATAAAAGACAATTTCTCCATCCACTATGCTTAGAAAACTTATCTATTTGTGTTATGTAACATGGGATTAACAAAAGAAAAAGCTTAAAAACACGATTTCCCACGTCAAATGCAAAAGTGTTAGATTTATACTATTTTATGCTAGTTTTTATAAATAGGTTAAAATGATTGTTTATTTCATTTTTAAAAAATAAAATAAAATTGATTACTACGTAGATGATTTTTTTTATATTTTGTTGGAGATCCCACATGTACTAGAGATTAGAGTCTTTCATTATATATAAGTGACTGCAAATCTCAATCTTATGAGTCAGTTTTATGAGATTGAGTTAGACTTAAAATCCACTTTGTAATATGGTATCTAAACCGTCGATTTTATGAATTCATATATTAAATAAACTTCCAGTTTGCGTTCTATAGGTACCAACGTTTATAATGAGTCTATGACAATAGATTTAATTCTTTTAACAAGATACAAAATATAAATAAAAATCAAATTATAAAAAAATAAAACTAAAAGTTATCACATATTAATAAATAAATAAATAAAAACATACATAAGTTTTGATATGAAATGGTAGTTTGTCATGATAGAAAATAATGACGGAATTAAAGCCTTTTATGAAGTTATTATATTAAAATTAAATCTAATTATAAATATTATATCCATAATTTAAAATAAAATAATATTAAAATTGTAAACAAATATGATAGGTAACTCAAAAATTACTTGAATATGATAAAACTAAACGAGAATGAACTATATTGTTTATTTCATATATATAATTAAATATGTAGTTTGTAATAAAACTAGTAGGTTGACCCATATTATTTAGATATATATAAATTATTGTTATGAAATTGAAATTAAATATATCGTAATAGTATAAGTTTACATACTTTTACGAATTTAATATAACATAACATAAATAATTAAAAATTAATGAATATATTTTTGTCATAATAAATATATTATAATACAATAACAATACAATAATTTAAATAAATACATTATATAAACAATTATTTAATATTATGTATCCATTGTGTATTTATGGTGAAAATGAAATCCTTTTCACCATGCTATCTTCATACTATAATTTAATCTAAAAAAAACTCTCCAAATCTAAAAAAAACTCTCCAAAATATTATTGTGATTAAAATTATATAAGTGTGTATTTCCTACACAGTATATATTATATTTTTAAATACTTAAATATAAACTTGTTTACTGATTTGGTTTCACCTATAAGATCTAAGTTCGTCATAGCACATATATATGCATAGTTACCCTCGTTCCCTGTAATGGAAAGTTGCTACTCTGCTGCAAAATTCAGATGCTTAATGTTTTATAGCATTTTTCATTGTTGAACTTCAATTACTACTATACAACAAAACTGGGAATAGATAGGAATGCTTCAATTGGGGAATTGCTACCTGAATTTTAAGTTTTTTTTTTAATTTTTTGTTCTTTAAATAGTTTAAATAACGTTAAAAAATAAATAGTTCAGAAGAATGAAAATAAACATTGTAAAATTAGACGAAAAAGATAAATTTGAAAACTCATAATACTAAATCTTAGATATGTTTAAGAGATACGGACACATTTTATCCATATTTTCTTAAATTTAAAACATTTTTTCACAATGAAATTAAGGATTTTTTAAATGTTTATTGAAAAACAGAAAACTTGTGCTACCGATAGGTAAATTATTTATCTCTTCATTTCATTCTATATTTAACAAGTGTTTATTTATGTTTTAACACTTACAAGTTTCAGATCACTTAAAAATTTATATTAATAATCATTTTTATGTATCTTCCTCTCTTAATCTACACCTCATTTATTATTTATATAGTGAAAAAATTCTAACAATAAAATTGTTACAAAGACATGATGATTAACTCTAATAATCTTATTACTTTAATTAACTTGACATTGGAAGGAATAGTAAAATATGAGCAATTAATGGTGTGCTTAGAACAGGAATTAAAAGTAAAATGATGGAAGAAATATTCCTTCATCATTGTGGCTGTGCCCAAAAAAAGAACCTGCAAATAATGAAAATGCAAGTATTCATATCTAAGTGGCATATGCTAAGAATAATCTCCACTCCAATTATTTATTTCTTTTTTCTACCAAGTATGTGTTGGCAGCCTTGTAGGAGCACATTATTAGAGTGAAAAAGTAGTGGGTTGATGGATACTTGTATATCTCACAACCCACCTTCTACACTTCCTACTACTATTAGGATCATAATCTAACCCTTTCTCTTTTTTCTTTCCTTTAGAAAGAAAAATACTTTGAGAGTATGACATGGAATTGCATTTCTCTATATTATGGTGTGCTTGTCAAATATGCACCCTTGGTTAAAAGATAGAGACACAATATTTTGATGAAAGAAAATGGGTCCTACTCCTTTATCAAGTTGCTTAAGCCACGGTGTTATTGAGGTTTGAAGTAAGCAGATTGAGTTTTGAGTGGGTATTTGTTTGTAGGTGAGAAAATTTGATTAATAAATGTGTTTGTGAGTTTCTGATTGTATTAGGAGATGTTTTGTTTGTATTATTTTGATTAAAGATTGGTTATAAGGACCCTGATACTGTAGATGCTGATTTCTTTTGATGTGGCTTACCATTCCTTTCAATCTTGAGGATTGATTTAACGGTTTGTAAATTCTGAAGAATATCTGTAAGTACGATATTGAGTAGGTTGACCTTGACCACTTTCTTGTTATTCTAAAGTATCTCATTTTATTCTTTACTTATTAAAAAAAATTAAGTCTTAAAATAAGAAGATGGTGATGATGGTGGATAAAGCAAAAGAAAGCCTCTTTCATGCCCACACCATTATTCTATACAACACACTTGATCATCCTTGTGTGGGTCCCTACTTCTGTGTTTTCTAGCCATGATTGGTTGTTCTTGTTTCAGGTTGCCAACAACACTCACTTTACTATATACATATTACTCTCAACACTGCGTACATATTTGAAAATCCTCTGTGTAGTCATTTTCCATGACTCCTTTGTGACATTTTATATGGTTTTATACCACCCTTTGATTGCAAAATTTCTATGAACTTCTCCACTGATTAATTAAAAGCAATTAACAAGAGCCAAAATTAATATTCTATAACCCAGATGCTTATTGTAAACATCAGCATGATGTAGACGCTTGATTGAGTGTTTCATTATTCATAATGATAGGCCCCCCATGTATTATTCTATAGTTAGGTTCTATTTTCTTCCTTCTTTAGTTTAATTCGATCCACAACTTGGCTAATGTGTATAAGTTACACATATTATATTATTGAGTTAGTTAATGTATATGAATTATTTATATTATTACTCAAATGTCATGTAACATTATACTAGTCTTTTAAGATAGGAGTGTACTATACTATTTTCTCTATATGTTAAATTTTTTATATTTTAGTATTTATGTATAGTTTTTGTTAACATATGAGTTTTGATTTAGTATCCCGTATTTTTATAATTTTTTTTATGTGATGACGAATGATTGTTGTTACTTAAGGTGTCAGTTTAACTAAGATCTTAAGTTGCATAGTGATACCTAACAAAAAAGCTCTTATTTAAAAAAAAAGTTAACATCCAATATTTGTTTTGCTTCTTGTTATACATGAGATCAAATTTTAGTTGAATAGTGATTATTACTTTAAAATTAAAATAAAAGTTAAATTTGGATTTGTGGAATTCATAAATATAATACTTAAATGTTTTATTGAGATTGAATGTAATGTGTGATTCACTTATATAATTTATTAGTATGAAGCCAATGAATGAGTCTCACGGTATTCGATAGATATGTTGCATTAAAAGTTTTTTTAAAGGGTATCCATATATAGAGAGATCGAGAATCTTAGCATTAACATAGAAGTATGATAACATGTTTTGTTTGAGGGAGCTAGAAGAGGAGTTCAAAGATAAAATCTCTTTAAGAAAAAAATACTTACAATGTGGAAATCACTTGGACTTTAATAAAGTCTCAGATTAAATTAAAAATATAATAAATTGAAGAATATAGAAGTAAGTAAAATGAATAAATATCTTAATTGATTTTTGTTTTGGTGAAAATAATTTATTTATTATTTGCAATGAAAGAAGTAGTGAAAAGAAGTTTAGGATGGATAAAGAAAGAAAAGGTAGTGTGTAGAGAGAGGTGGACCTTGGAGTTTATACTGAACTGGATAAGAAGGTAAGTAACTATCAGAATTTGCTTGGTCCAAGAACTGCTTTGGTGGGACTCTCAGACACATTGGCCCCAAAACAAAAAATCATTCAAGAAAATTCGAACACGCAACCCAAGCTATACTTCAACTGATTGGTGTTGTTTATGCAACTTTTCGATATTCCAGATCTATTAGAAATAATTTGGTGGTGTTGGGTCATGGGTCTGATCCGATGTTTGATCATTTATGAGTCGTTTTCCGACCTGTGTATCTAACATTATGAGGGAGTACAAGTCAAGGGATCTCAATCAATCAGACTTAATTATCCTTAATGACTCAATTAAGACAGAATCATAACTAAAGATGAAGAGGTTACAATTCAGTCTATATATACCTGATTATGCTCTACAGAAAAAGATCATCTAAATATCTAATAAACAACACAGGGAGTACTCTCAACACCTATTTTATATTATACTCATTATATTTATGCTCTTACTGACTTGAGCGTCAGAGTGTCATCGCAGGAGGAACCCCTCTCGTTTCCAGAAGGTCTTGCTCATCCAGATTCCGACTGACCTTAAGTTGGCTAGAACAGTTGGAAATTACACATCGATTAGAAATAATTTGTTGAAAATTACACATCTATTACAAATAATTTATTGAATAATGATTAAAAATAAAAACATTTTATAATATATATAAGTATATGTAAACTTCATCTTATAAACTGATTTTATGAAATTAAATTAAATTCAAAATTTATTTTTTCATATTTAAAAAAAAATAAAAATAAAAATATTTAAATTGTCGTTAATCTATGTGTGAAATTATTAAATGTAACAAGATAAATAATTAATTTAAAAGTTGGAAAAATATTTCAGTAATGACCAACTTTGGAGAGAAGGGAACGACAAATTTCATGGAGAGGTTTTATATACTAATAATAAAAATGCTCTGTTTTAAATATGTTTTTTTTTTTTGCGTATATTCAGTTTTTCATTTTTGTAGTTATCTTTTATCGTTATAACTCTTGTAAGGTACACAAATTTCTGTTTTCTTGTTCTGAAACAAAAATACAAAAATAGCTCCATCGCATGTTGTCACTACAAAAATAGTTACGCAGCAGCAACGTTGGATGAAGTCACGTTTTTCACTAATAGAAAATGATAAAAAAAAAGTTAGTCTGGAACTATATTGAAAAAATAATTTTAGTTAAGTATATTAATTAATTATTATGTAGAAGAAAGAAAAAATGATACAGTAATGATATGTGATATAAATGGCAAAGTAAGCAATGAATTGCATGTGATTTGTAAGATGAAAAGGGTTCCCTGCTACTTATTCTCTACCCCACGCTCACGCTATGTTGCGAAACGCATTAGAACTGAATATAGTGCTGATTGCAGTTTGCATACATGAAAGTATTTGTCTGTTTTTATTTATTAGAGATTAAATTTTTTATAATATATAAATAAATGTAAATTTTATTAAATTAAATTAACTTAAATTTAAAATTTATTTTTTAATATAATATCAACATATTTTAAGTATATCATAACAGTTGTTTGTTGATTTATCAAATCATTTATTATCGAATTTTTCAATCATTCATAATATATTGTCTTGCACATAAATTGTTCCTTTCAATATAAGTAGTCATTTTGTGAGATTGAATTAGATTAAAATTAACGCATGACTCCAATTATAAAAACAAAGATGGTGAATGTTTCAATAGGAAAAAAAGTTGCTTTTTAAACCTTTAATGGCAATAGGTTTTAGAATCAGATATACACAATCTGATCTTCTAATTGGGTTGAATAAAAATATTTAATTTTTAATAGCTGTCAATAGAATAAATGTAACAAATGTTGATGTTGATGTTGAGTTGGAGGATAAGTACAAAAAGAGTAAAACAAAATGAATACAGAATCAATCTAAACCAGCATTAAAAAAGTTTATAATTTTCTCCCTCTCCATTTTCTTTTAATCTGCAAAAATGAATATAAGTCTTGGTGGTATGTTTATGTAAACTTTACCCAAAAATATTGGGTAGGCAAGATTCTTATGTATGAATGAAAAAACTAAGTAGAAGTTTTGAATTATCTGTTAAACATCTCAGGTCATTTTTATTGTTTATAAGTCAATTTTATTATATTTTCTTACAAAAAAGACATGGATATGATCAACTTTAGAAAGAAAATCTATACAAAATATGGTTAAAGATTAGCATAGCAAATTATTCTGTACCAATATCTGGCTAATGCTTGAAAGCATAAAGTACACCGTTAAAAAGTCATTGATGTTATAATTACAAATAGTGTTATTTATTTTTGTTCACGCTTATATGAAATATTTATGTCCATATTTCTATGATAATAAAAGTAAATGAATTCAATTAAAAAATTTATATACCAATTGGTACAATAAAATATAGTTACTAAAAACATAAAAGTAAAGTTGTAATAAATATGTATAGAAAAAATAATTATAATTTTTTTAATTCTTATTAATTTTTATAATTATAGAATAAAAATACTCTCAATTTTTATTTATTGGATCATTAGACCATTTTAATTATTTTTTTTTGTTGCAATACTTGGTTCCCACGGTACTTGTCTTGCACGCATATGATATTTGTAGGGGAACACTACTTCCTTTGTTCCCATAACGTTGCTCTTGTTTCTATGTGAGTGGAGATCTTGTTTCTCTCCTCCACAAAACACATATCACTCTTTTAAAAATAAGATTTTTTTTATATCAAATAATGTAATTTTATTTAATATTTTTTAAAATGAATAAAAAAATGTTTTGAAATTGGACTATTGGCTAGGCCAAAAGACTGAGAGAATGTGATGAAAAACTAAAATAAAACAAATAAACAATGAAATAAGGAAACACGGTATCAAAGCTCAAATAAATAGGTCCAAAACAGTTATAGTATATTTGATAATTGTAAGGTGCAAAGAGTAAAAGTTCAATTAAGTCAAAAGTCCAACAAGTGAGTGTTATAAATAAGCGATTTGCTTAAGAGGTAAGTAGAGTGATTTTTATTTGATAATCAAATATACTGATTCTAACTTTATCTTCGAAACCTCTTGTAGGAACACATCCGCCTGAGAGTTAACCTACAGCCCAGAAGCCGAAAGTTGAACCTGACCAAGCTTAACAAGTGAGAGTTCATATCATTTACCCAATATCCATTCCAAATCCAAATCAGTGGACATTGTAGCCGAAAGTCCAAGTCAATATCAAGAGATTGAGAACCCGAGAAGACGAAAGAAACATGAGTTAATTGTTTTTAGGTCTCGTAAAACATTTTGGCATATATGTAAAATATGATTTTAGTAAAAATTAATAAATATCGTATTTATCAAATACAACTTCAGTTTAATATAAAAATTAAAACTATACATAATAACAATTATGACTTGTTGAATTTTTAAAATATATTTTTATTTTAAAAGATATCAAATGAAATTATAGTGTTTGTGAAAAAAAAAAACCATTTTTTCTCTACAAAATATCGGTATATATGAAAGGACAAGTTTTTCTTATACTTTGAAGCTTGCAAATAAATTCTTAAGAATATTATTTGGCTTAACAGCCACACATTTGGATTTTATGTTGGAAATTATAATAATTTGGCGGCACAGGAATTTAATATGATAATCTGGGTATAAAAAAGGTAGGGAGTAGAACACACAAAAAATATAGGTAGAGCTTTATTATTGGCAGTGAGAATTTGTTGGCATATATAGGGAAATTGATGATGACATCGCCTCAACAAGTTGCTAATTTAACAATTCACAACGCATGACTCAATTTATAGTACACTCATTAGTGTACCACTTTCTCTATCCTTTCTTCTTCCATTTCGACTTTCATCTATAAGGATAACACACTTCGCCAAATACACCTTTGTTTTCAAGTATACGACTCACCAATCAACCAAACAAAAGTATGGTTGCTCTAGTATATAAGGATGAAGCAAAGCCCCCATAACATTCTTGTCCCTAAGTTTCAACATTCTCTCATTTCATTGTAGTAAAATAGACTTTAAAACGAACAAAAATTGATTTCTGAGACGTAAGTAATCATTGTCCATAAGGATCTATTCGCAGTGTATTGCGCAAGTTCCTCAGGATACAACAGGAACTTCCTGAAGATTTTCGATGATCAAAACTAGCAAGTTACTCTTAAAAGAGTAATACCCAATAAAACCCAGAAATATAATAATAGTAAATGATGAGAGAGAAAGAGAAAAAGTGAAAAGGTAATAGGAAGAAGTGATATGGCAGAAGGAAGAGGCAATAAAGATGTGTTTTTGAAGAGGACGGAACCCCTTTTTATAGAGGGAGAGGAATCAAAGATTTTTTTTATCTCCATAACTGATTTTCATTTGTTGTTGCACCTTTAGAACTGAATTTATTTTGTTGTTGCACGTTCATAACTGCATTTGACACATTTTCTTCAATCAACGCTCTCCAAAAGCTTCCGCAAGACCAGGCACCGTGGTTTCAAAAACCGCTTTTTTGTTTCTTTGCAATATCTACTTTCTATTCTACAACAATTACGACCACAAACATCTGGTGACCTGATCGGTTCAACAAACTTTTGTTATGATATATTCTAATAACTACGATATCATATTAAGAATAAGTGAACTTTAAGTCTACCTTAATCTCATAAAACTAACTTATAAAATAAAGTTTATACTTATATTATAAAATGTATTTATTTATATTTGATGTGAAATCTCTTATTAAAAATGTTTGTGGTACACAAAAACAAGCAAATGAGAGGGAATGAGATGTATTTGGAAGTTGAAGATGACCTCTAAGGGAAGGGAATGGAATGGGAGAGAGGCATTTTGAAGTGATTAGTTAATGGATGGGATGAGGTGATAGGCACAATTATTCTAATCCAGTTAACGTAACGTAAGAGAAGAAGGAAAGTGTGGGGTATGTGTAGGAGTCAACTCTCTTGAATATGAATGAATGATTTGTTTTTGTTGGTTTGTTAAGATAGTTGTGTGAAGTCCCTTCCCAGGGGCCACGCCACTAAGATTCCAATCATCATCCACTTTTAGGGTTTAGGGCTGTCACCCTACCACACGTCCTACAATTTCCACTTCATCCATGTCATTCATGGGACAAGTACAACAATATTGACTCAACCCACCCACACATATTTTACGCCTATCCCTCAAAGCAGACACTTACCAAAACACACTTCACCAAAGAGCACTTCATTTTTGTTTTGGTGTCTTAAAGTTTAGGGAGTGTCCCACATTAATTGGTTTCCCACTCTTGAATTGACTATGGGATTGGTAGCAGTCCTAATTCCTATTGAACCTAAACTTTCTGGGGCCACCACAATCTCACACACTTACGCGTGAAATAGGAAAGGGTGTGATCCCTTGCACCTTATAGAAATGACTTCTATCTGATTTCCATGTTAAGTTGTGTGTATCTGAAATGAGTCTAATTATTTAGATCCGTTTGGTCAATAGAAAATTTGTTACAAAATTTAATTAGTCTCGTCTGACCCATAAAAAATTATATTATGTATTTTATAAAATTAATTTCAGTAGAATAATTCAGTCTAAATTTTATTTGAATATTAACTTTTTATTAGTATTAAGAAATTAAAATTTTAAAATAAATTAACAATTCCAACACTATTTTTTTAATGTTAAATCTTAAAAAATTACATAATAAAAACTTAAAACAATTTTTTTTTATTTAAAAAGAAAAGGACATTAATTGGGCAATGTGGTAGGTAATTTCATATAAGGCCACTAAAATGGAGGGTACCAAGTGATTTGGTAGGCCTAGTTTTCAGTTAAATAAAGTGGGCTGGGCTTGGACAAAAAGATATTATGGGCCCATGGCCAGCTATAACAGGTTGTTCAAAATGACTACTCTCTAAATCTATCAGAATTGATATGAACCAAACAAGGTTTCCCTCAAAACCGATTTTGTCTTATTCTTTAAAGTTCAACAAATATGAACTGTCATTGAAGCTACCAAAACCACTACCAACCCAACTCCTAACCTTGTTTAAGACAAAATAATATGGATATAATGTGCTGGAATGGTTCAAAATTACACATTTAATCGCAAATAACATTAATTTTGTTATATGATTAACTATTATTTCACATTTCAACAATCCTATAATTAACATTATTAGTTACCAAAATTATTAAATAAAAATTAGTTTTAGACACTAAAATAATTTGTTACTTGACTAAATCATAGACTATTTTATAAATTAAAAAAATTATTAATATCTAAAGTTGCTTTTATTATTAATAAAAAATTATAAAATAATTTCTAAATTGATATCTAACCATTAGTTACCAAAATTTTAGGTACTTACTACTTTGCATTCTAAATTAGTCTTTATTATTTTTTTAGAATCTAAAATATTATAGTTAAAACTTTGATATCTAATTTAGATATCAATTTAAAAATTATTTCATAAATTTTTATCAATAATAAAAATTATTTTAGATACAAATATTTTTTAGTCTTTAAAATAGCATCATAAATTATCATTACATAAAGATAGTATAAACTTCTTATAAATATTTGATTCGATCACAATCATTTGTTTTTATTCACTTGACCGCATAAATGTTTCGTTCAATCGCAATAATTATTTTTAGTTACTTAAGCAAATTTAATGATATTCATATACAACTAACCAGTGATAATTTTATGGTATTGCTAATCTACTGTAAAATAAAATTAACTACAACTAAATATTTTAATTATGATTGTATTAATCATATGTTGATAATTATAAAACTATTCTGACTAAAAATTTACACGGATTATTTTAGGACATTTTACATCATTTAAATACATATAACACTATTAAAAAAATCATTAAATAATAATTAAATTTAAAAATTTAAAAAAAATAATTACAATATTGATTAAATTAGATACTATTTTAGATATTAAAAATTTATTAATAATAAAAACTAATTTAAGTATCAATAATTTTATAGTATTTAAAATAATATTTAATTTAATCAATATAGTAACTAATTATTTTTTTTCTTTAGTTTTTATTTAATGATGTATGAAAAATTTCATGGGTGCTATTTGTAATATGCAAGTGTAAGTTAACAACATCTTTTGTTTATTTTTCTAATACAAAGTACCCTTAGTTTCACATTTATCATCACCATGAACATAAATCCCTTTTGAGTATGATTTTGTGAATGATTTTGTGAAGTACTTATAGTAAACTTTTATAACCTCTTATGCAAAAATAAACTATTGAGATTTTAGGTGGATATAGATTCTTTATACTTCAAATCTTGATCTATTACTCATTTATATAAATTCATCCTAAATAATTAGGGTTCCATTTTATATCTATGTAACCAAATGTACAATTAATTGAATCATGACATAAAAAAAATGAATGAAAAAAATCTCTAATTAACATAATATGATTGAAGTCTCGTATTCCAATTGATCTAATGACCTTTTTTAAATGACTTCAGCACATGTATCACTGGAGAAAAAATAGATTAAAAAAATATATGTCTAACATTCTTTGATAATACATCATATAAAGTCACGAGTAAGAGTTGTTGCGTCTACATGTGACAATATATTTCATTGACATAAAACACTTAAATATTTAAAGAATAATGACACTTTATTAACTTATAGACAACATAAACTTATTTTCTCTTTTTTCAATAAAATGTGAGATATTGCAAACATATTGACAAAACTAACCCGATCTTCAATCTTGCATTTAATAATCAACAATGTATTAATAAGACTATTATATATATTTTCTCCACTCGAATAACATCAATACAATGTCTTATTAAAAAATGACAAAAATTTGGAAGGCCAAACATTGACCTCTTCTTCCATATATTTTTATCATGTAACTTTTTTTTTTTGAAGAACAATCTTAAATAGCTTGGCCCACTCTATTAGTGATACCCTTACCTACGTTGTTAGCTTCCATTTAGAGGACTTAGCCCACACTACTAACTACATGCCGACACAAAAGAATTAGCATCCAACTTTGGAGCACACACCCTCTATGAATGCTATTTTTGGATTGTCTCTTTTTTCATTTTATGTCTATCTTTAACCCACTCTAAATGTAATTTTTCTACTCAAAAGTTAAATAGAAAAGCAAAAAAAATCTTCTCAAATAGATGATTAAAGGAAATAACACAAATTCATACATTTTATATGGTTTCTCTTTAATAAAAAAATTCAATAACTAAGAGAACACAAAATGACAGAATTGGAGTTTCCACCACCGGCAGCATTGAGTGTTCATTATCTAACACTAGCAGTCCCTCAAAGTATGAAACATATTCGATGTTCTGAATCAAGAGTAACCTTGCTTGTATTTGCTAAAGAGCTCATCCGTTTTGGTATTCCTAAAGGCAAAGCACCCTACCAAATACACTGCAATTAAAGCAACAAGGGTAACTATCAATATCACATTGGCCCTTCTCCACTCCACCCTAAGGGTTGCCAATAAACCAGCTTTGCATGAGTCACAGTTGTAGCAAAGTTGTGCTTGGTCGTTGCTCCACTTCATGCAATCCATGTCTTCTGCCGTGTTGATGGGGCTGATCCAATACGTTGGGTTCACAAACGTGTAACCACATTTTGTTGGGGGCTTGCAGCACCCTGACTGCATCACATGAAAATGCAAAAGGAATAACATTTGAGGGGGCAAAAGCTGAATTAACCTTTCTCTTCTTTTTGTTCTTATCAGAAGCCAGATATCTCAAATGATGGTTACTTGCACAACAAGCTATATAGTTGCTGAGGCTAAGAACAGGTATTCCTGCTCCCAGACAAGTTAGTTGACAGATAAAGTTTTTTTAGATTTGGAAGAAATCAAGTTTAATTTTGAGTGGTTTTGTGGGTTTTGGTTGTAGGGGAGAGAATTTGCTTTGTAAATGTGTTTGTGGGCTTTTGATTGTATTAGAGGATGTATTGTGTGTATTGTTTTAACTAAATACTGGTTATAAGGACCTCTTATGTACATGCTGATTTCTTTTAATGTGACTTATCACTTTTTTTCATTTGAGGACTAATTTGGTGATTTGTAAAGTTTGAAAAATGTCTATATATTAACTTTGGTAACTTTTTTATAAGGATTGAAACACTTCTGAAGAGTCTGTATAAGAGTTAAAACACTCTTGAAGTGTATCATTTTATTTTATTTTGCTGATAAAAAAATTTGCACAACATGCTTTGCTTGGTGAAGAAGATTGTGTTTTAAGGGAACAAAAAAGTTTAGTATTAATAACTAAATTAACTAGTTGTTTACTCGCAATGATGTTATTAGAAAATCAGAGTGTAATTAGGAAGTGAAGAAATTGAGTTACCTGAATGGGGGTTAGGTGTGCATTAAAGAAGTCCTGTGGCGTTCGGTACCGTTGATCCAACTCAGCACATATATTTGATGACATAAGACACCGTCTAACGTTGTCCCATCTGTTGGAGCTTCTTACTCTTCGACGAAGCCAAAGTGAGAAATCATCGATACGATATTCCAAGTAGGAGCGATTTGGTTCAATGTTCCCATGGCCTCTAAGGGTCACAGCATAGGTGAAAACCACCAAGCTAACAAGCAACACAATAAGCACAAACATGGCAACCAGGTAGAACACCAGAAGCGAAGGCATTCTCCAAAAGGCTCCTACACACCCTGCTATAGCCACTACCAGTATCAGAACCCCCAAGATTATCACAGGCCATTGCAGAACTTTGACACACGAATCTGCTGGTTCTGTTGTTAGCCAGATCCCTGCAGCAATGATTGGAATTGAGAGAAGCAATGCAACGAAGTTGATGGCTCCTATCACATTGTTGCTGAGTGCCATTATGGTTTGATTACAAGGAGAATAGATAGGTTTTAGATAGCAATATAGAGGAGTCGTGATTCCTAATTAACCCCACGTGAATTTGTTCCTTACCTTGGATACTTAAAAGCTTCTTTAGCAAAGTTTTATAGCATTTTAATAATTAGGGTTTTCATGTTCTAGGAGCACTTTTGGAAAGGAATAGCTTGTGTATTAGTGCAAAGGGAGGAGAAAGTAGAAAGGCATGAGAGCAATGTGGGTCTTTGGAGAAATCACAAGAAAGAATCTAGTCCTCCTCATCGTGCCTTTGCAGTGGGGTTGTAGCTATTCTATCACTAATGATATTAATATTTTATTTCAACTTCTCTCCTTACATTATGATATCATTATCATTGTTTAAACTTATGATGCTACTTGTAAATTTTTCACAGCCCCTCTTTTTTAGGTTAGACCAATGTTGAATTCACTTTCTCATATATCCTTTTCTTCTTCACAAATTGTGGTTCTAAAGAGTTTCTTCACAAATTGTGGTTCTAAAGAGTGATGCATTGTAGTAAAGTGTTGAATTCTTTTTATAAGTTAATTTTATAAAGTTGAATTGAATTAAAGTACACTTCTTACTGTGATATTATAATTATTTTAATTTTTTAATAATTGTTTGTTAATCTTATATGTCGTTATCGACTACCATAACATATAGTTTCACTTTGAGTTAGGTTTTAATTTCATAATTAAAAATCATTTTTTCATTCTAAATTACACAATTTTTAATTTTTTTTTTTTAAATTTTTTTTTTTAAATTATACCATTCAAAATTTATTTTTGACTTTCAAATTGCATTCGAAAATATTTTTTGCCTTTAAATTACACTATTTGGAATTGTGCAATCTAGAAACAAATTGATTTCTAGATTGTACAATACAGATAGCAAAATGGAATTTTTTATGTTTATGGGATGAAAAAAAAGTATGGAAGTGGAAATCCTTTCATCATTTTTACCCTTCTTAAGTTCAACTGGGCTAGAAAAAGTTTCTATTCGAACCACGTAGAAATATAGATTTTATTTCTCACCCGTCACCTCCAAAACATAGATTTTGCATTTTGGGCTAGCAAGGCCCAAATCTAGGTTTATGATCTTTAGCCCGTCCCAAGAAGCTTGAAATGCACATTGTAAACAAAACTAGACAAGTTTATTTCAAAAAAATAGTTATTGTTTAATTTTTATTTAAAAGAAATAAAAAATTCTTAAAATAAAATTCTATGTTCTTATAAGTTAGAATTCATCATCACACGTAATGTGAGATGGTGGTGGCAAAAGTTGGTGACGACAAGTTATATATAGTGTTGGGTCGTCGAAAGGTGGTGCTATATTTTAAGTATATTTTATATCAATTCAATTAACAACAAATGTAGAATATAATATATTTCATCTCATTTTAAATTAATATAGTATGTCAAATTTTATTTTAAAAATATTACGAATTGATTTTTCATTACAGTTAATTTATTTTTCAAAGTATGCATGAGTTATATTTGTTACACCTCTGGTCTTTACTCACTCATCTATTTTTTTTCTTGCTATAAAGATACCCAAACAGATATTGTATCTGACTTATATAGTACATAAAACTAGTTGTACAATTGTTATGTGTCGGTTACCTTCTCATTTCTTCTTTTAAGTTTTATTCTTTAATTGTTGGTGTTATCGAAATTGATTGTTTTTGACAATAAGTAAATGATCTGTATGAAAAATGTATAATAAAAGTTGATTAAAGTATATTTTAATAAAATATTTATTTATAATGTTTAATAACGAGTACTAATTTAATCAATCAAATATAAAATGGTAACTGATTTATAATATAATTTCAAATTTATAGAAAAATATATTGGTGAGTTGGTATATTAATATATTGATATCAGTTGAATTTATTAGTAGAAAGTAATTATAGAAAAGTTTCATAATTATGATTACTCTCATTCAACCTCTGTCACCGAAACCGAATAACCTAATAACCTGTCCGTACCGATACATATAATCAGAAAAAAGGAAAGAAGGAGCTAATAATGGACATGAAACTAAGGATCTCCTTTTAAGTTGATCTGTCAAATACTCAAAAAGGGCTCATTTCAAGAATTTCTTGGTTTTTGTGCCTATCATTCTGCTGCTCCTTTCGTTTGTAACGACGGCTGCTTATGGTATCAGACACATTCTTAACAAACTAACACTTCAAAACTGTATCTATCTGTCTATATATATATATATATATAACAGTAAGATCATAGATGTCTGTCTATCAGCTAGTGATGCCACCCATGAAATGAGGTTGAAAAAGCAGAAAATAGGGTCCCTTGGTTGGTTAAGTGCTTCTCGAAAAGTGACAATTATAATTGACCACAACCTTTAAAACGGACCATAATTTTAGCCTCTTTTTTTCTTACTGCACCTTTATTCCGTCATGAATATGTGCAACATATATCATGATGTCAAATGAAGCAGCGATATAATTAGGTTACCAAATGAGTAAAGGATTTGTTGTCGTGCAACACAAGGTTTGGTTTATTATCTATGATAGGGTACCCTTCAAGGACTTATATATTTTAATATTGGAATATTTCCTTACAAAGAAGTTAATCACAAGTGATGGAGAGAAAAATATTTACTAAGGAGAAAAAATATACACATGCAAAACATAGTAGTAAATATGTTACGATTCACTATACGAATCATACGATGCGGTTCTAGATGTACGCGATACAAATTGTCATAACACTACAAGAAAATCATGAAATAAAAACTAATTTTTAGAGACCAAAATAATTAGTTGCGATAGTAACTAAATTAGAAACAATTTTAGAAACTAAAAAAAAATTGGTTTTTAAATTAGTTTCTATTATTGTTAAATAGTTTCTAAATTAGTATCTAATTAGCAGCTCAAAGTTTTAACTACCAATTATTTAGTTTTTAAATTTGGTCTCTAAAACCTTGGTTGCTAATTAGATACCAATTTAGAAACTATTTAACCATCAGAGAAACTAATTTAAAAGCTAATTTTTTTTTTAGTTTTTAAAATGGTCTCTAATTTAGTTACTATTACAACTCATTATTTTGGTCTCTAAAAATTGGTTTCTATTTGATGATTTTTTTGTAGTGTAATAATTGTTTTTATTCTTGTATTGCAGTTGTATCGTGTGAATCGTATCACGAATTATATAAATTGTGAACCAGTTCTATATCATCGATTAAAGTTTTATTTTAAATTTAGGTGTGAATCAGATCAGATCACTTGAATTTTATAAAAACTCTAATTTTAATTTTTTTCTTGCATTTAACAAAGTAATTGCGTCATACAATCCAGTCAAATCCAACCATTATAATATTAACCTAATCTGATTAGTAATACAATCATTCTTTTTTAACATAATTGTGATTATTAATTATATTTTTACATATTTATATGTTTTATGTTATATTTTTAAAATATTTACGAATATTACTATTTACCATATAAAATGATTCACAATTAAAAATATAAGTTCTTGGATTCACTATAGGATTCACAATTCAAGTAAAATAGGATAATCACAGCTAAAGTTGCTGAAAGGATCTATATGATGCATAGGGAAGAGACAGTGGAGCACCATATCTTATTAAATAGCAAAAGTGCAAGTGTTCACAGCAAAATAGATTCGTTACTATTTTTTGTGAAATCTTTTTTAAAGAGCACTGTGATATGCTTACATTCAAAGACTCACCACAGAACCAGAAGCAATTTCTCAAGATATCTTTCTGGTTTTTACATGGCTTATGGTGATTGAATACTGAAACATGTTCAAAAATTTATAGCATAACCCCACTTCCATGTCAGGTACAACTAACTTGACGGCCAAATTATCTCCTCTCATAGCTGTAGCCATTAATGAACTCTTATTAATCTATAAGATGAAGAATTGAAATCTCATTGAATTGGATGGTAGTATAGGACAAAAAGAAAAATCAAAAAGCATTGATCATTTTAATAAATTCCCAACCAACATCACCACACCGTACTCCTCCCTCTTGGTCAACAAAAAATTTCAACCAAGATATATAAACTAGACAAAAACAAAAGGAAGCTATGAACAGCAAAAGAAAAAGAAGTAGGAAAAAGAAAAGTTAAAGTATTCCCACCAGAGTTCCAATTTGCTTTCCATCTAAAGCATTTGGCCTCTTATTCACGTTTTCTCTTGTCTTGAAGGAAACGTGAGTTCTGCCAAAACTCTCTCTGCATGCTCTTCTTTCCCTTTCTCTCTCCCACTCATAAGCATTTCCCTTTATTTTGTACCTATGCTTCTATTCATTGTTTTCACATATAACTTTTTCACCCCTTAATTTTCCTTTCTTGTTATGTAATATACAAGTTCTTCTGCTACCTATTATCTGTTATCTCTGCTATTTAAGTCATGTTCTTTAGTCCTCTGAGATGTTAAACTGTCAATAGCTTCTTTCACTTGTCAGAAAACGAAAACATACCAGATAGGAACACAGAAAACCATGATTCTGAGATAATTCATGAGTTAGTATCCATGGCCGCTGTTGCCAACCCCAGAACTTGGATTCCATACATGAACAGCAAAGACTGTTCTCAAGGATTTTGTAGCTTGTATTGTCCACAGTGGTGTTACATAGTGTATCCTCCTCCTCCACCTTTTGAGTACCCTGATGATGATTCAAGCCCAAATTTCTCCCCTCTTGTCATTGCAATCATTGGCATCATGGCCACTGCTTTTCTTCTGGCTAGTTACTACACTCTCATATCCAAGTACTGTGGCCCCAGAGAGTCTGCACGCAGAGACCCAAATGAAAACTTGCAAGCCACTCACAATCCCTCTCTCCACGAACCATGGAACGCTTCAAGCACCGGGCTTGACGAGGCTCTGATCAAATCCATTGCAATTTTCAAGTACAAGAAAAGGGACGGTGGTTCTGTTGAAGTCACGGATTGTTCAGTTTGTCTGAGCGAGTTTGAAGACGATGAAAGTGTTAGACTGTTGCCAAAGTGCAGCCACGTTTTCCATGCCCCTTGCATCGACACTTGGCTCAAGTCTCACTCTAGCTGCCCCCTTTGTCGTGCTGCCATATTCACCTTCAACAACGGTTCTGTTCCTCGGGCTCATACCCCAGAGGAAGAGGCTCCTTCTTTAAGGAACAATGAAACTTTTTCTGAGAGTGAAAGTGTTGGAAGTGGCAATGAGTATGGAGTGGTGGTGATGTTGGAAGAAGAAGGCATACACCATGCCAGGGCTTATCCAAAGCCTGCATTGCGTGCTTTTAGTGACTTGAGTAGCTTGCAGGGAAGGCACAGAGTGATTGAGATTAGAGATGAAGTGTGTGAATCCGTTGGTAGGTCAGTGTCAATGGACCATTCGTTTCAGAGGCATGAAGAGGAAGATTCATATGTGGAAGGGTGTTCTACCACTGAACCTGGCCCTTCAAAGAGATCACGCAGAGAGAGTTACAAAACAAGGGTGCTGCATTGTGTGTTGAGTCCAATTGCAATGAAGAGATCGTTTTCCAGTCACAGATTCTCACTGGGCAAAAGTAGCGGAGCATGGCATGGAACTATACCCATCTGAGAATTTCTTTCTGTAAGATAACATTCATCATGTTTTTGTGATTAATCTGCAATGGAACATGATAACAGTTACAGTTTCTGGGATTCCCTAATTAACAAATAATCATATGATATGTTCCCATACTTTCAATATAGTCTCACAATTGTTCAGAATTCTTCGGAGTTCAGGTCAAAAATAGTTTATAAACACGATCAATGCAACACTTCTTCTAGTCCCTTTAATATAATCCCAGTTTGTTTACCATAAGGTCTCTGGTGTTAGAATTTTCTTAAAATGTTTAGGGAAGGTTACTTTCAATTTTGAATGGCAATTGAATGTGATAGAAAATTTACAAGAAGTTACCTAATTTACATGAATCTCAGACATTTGGCATTCACACGGTACATGTCATTTGTATATGGGCAATTCACACAGTATATGGCGAACTCAAGTGTGTATCTATTTTGTGTCACATCCCACACATATTGGACTCACATCATATTAAACTCATCATCGTCTCTTTGAATTGGGGATGAGATTTTTTGAATTGGGAATGATATTTTTCATAATGAATATAGAGTGATAGTGAATATAGAGTGATTTGAGAAGAGAGTGAAGTTATTTAAATGAAAGTATGATAGAGTAGATTTGTGAGAAAAATTTATTGAATTTGGTAAATGATACGATGGTTGTGTTAAAATTTTTAATTTTTTTAAAAGATTTAAAATATAAGTTATATAAATAATAAAAAATAATTAATTAATTTATATATTTGTTTTTTATACTTATTATTAATAATATAAATAATTATATTTATTATTATTATTATTTATATAATAATATTATTAAATATTTCATACAAATAAAATTAAGGATAATTTTGATTTTTTAATGGTATTGTGTAAATTTGTAATAATTATAAAATATATATTATAAATTCATTTTAATTTTACTGTTATTTATTTTTATCATTATTAATTGTTAATTACATTTTTTAATTATAGTTATTATTTCATAAATTTATTATTAATTTTTTTATTTTAATTATCATTTTATATATTTATTAATTTTTTAGTAATTATTATTATTTATATAATTAATTTTATACTTATTTTATTATAATAGAATATAAATATGAATTGATTAATCATATATATAGTTAATATAATAATTATAAAATATATATTTAATATAATATATATATTTTTAATCACATTCTTCCTAAATCTTCGCAAATATGTGAACAAAGAAGACTAAAACAGCCTCAATTTTTGTATTTTATTATTTTTTATTTCTTGATTTTTGAACTTTCCTACATTTCTTTTTCTTTGGCTCTTAAAATGTGATGAATTCCGAAAAAAAATATAGAAATAAGTTGAATTTATACTTCAAAATTTATGCGGGAAGTTATCACATTATCATTATCTTGATAAAAAGACAATTAACATGGTCTAGTTATTGGTAGAATAAATTCTTATAACTTTTAAAACTCAATTGTGTTTCAAATAGCAAGTTAAGTTATGAAAACATCAATTAAATATTTTCTTTTCTTATCTTTCTCTTGTGAGTTTAGTAAACAATAAAGTCAAAATTATATTTTTTTTTAAGGATTTCAAATTAAATATATTTTACTACTACACAATACATATCATTACCTCATTGATAAATACTGTAATTTACATAACATCATATACCATCAATTCACCCGAAATTACATTTAAGAAGTCACCAAAAAACACTACGAACAAAAATCGAGTCAAGAGCAAACACATTTTACTGTCTAATTTTCATTTGAACGAGATTTATCTTGTTCGAGCAAAAATTAGATCAAGAGCAAAACCTAACTTATTGCTTCAACTTCGCTTGAGTGATATATATCTCGGTTGAGTGAAAATTCCTACACAACTTGATTATTGGGCACATACCAACTCATTTCTATATTTATTGTTCCAATTATTTCAATCCAATTCTATCAAACAAAATCTAATATACATTTAATCTCATCAACTATTCAATTCAAAATCTATATGAATGCAATATAACTAAAATAAATAATAGTTTTTCAAATATCATCACCCTACCCAATCTCCTGACATAGTGTTATAAAAATGTAAGAACACTTTAAGTGTTGAACGTGAATGTCCATTATTAGACAAGAACAAAAGTAGGAAAAAACCTTCTCATTCATAACACAAAACATCAAAAAATACATTTTCGCAGGGATATAATATCATTCAACACAATGTCCTATAGCATATCAACACTAGTGACAAAGGACTCAATCATGGACGAGCATCGATACTTTGAAAAGTACTCTCGAACAGATTCATCCACCCACCCATAGTTAACATCACATACATGAATCTCCCTCGACTTCACACCTTTGACAACGAAGTCTGCCTAAGGACCCTTGTCGTTAACTCCGACAATCACCTATTGTCTATCTTGCGACTAATCCAAGAAGACACAATTGTGTTCCAGAGTCACTAGAATCAAAGTTAGACAAATTTACAAAACGGACTTGAACATTTATTAATTTGTGACATTTTACTCATATATCATCTTTTACTAAAACTAAAACTAATTTCATATCAGAATATAATTGAGACCAAGAAACAAAGACAAAATAGCACTCAAGATTGGATTTACTCATTTTTCAAATGTCACCATGAGAATGAATACTATAATATTGTATACGTTGGATGCTTAATTTTATTTAAATTTTTAAAGATATAAGCTTTATTTATTTAATTTTTTAAAGATATTTGCCATCAATTTTGATCTTCAAAATTATAAAAGTGATTTTACATTTTTTTTTCTTATATATAATGATAATATCAAGCATCAAATTTAGGATCGAAATAGATTAAGTCCAATTAATTTTCTAATATAGAAATATTATATATATATATAACTGAAAATTGGGTCATGTTATATATGATTAAAGTTAATTTCCTTTTCTTATGACGTTGAGTTGGTGGATATCCCACTGGTTGGTAGGAAGTTTACTTGGTATAAGTCTAATGGATTGGTGAAAAGTAGAATTGACAGGGTTCTTGTGTCAAAGGAGTGGCTCGAAGCCTGACCACTTTGCCAACAGTTCGTCCTAAATAGGTCAATCTCGGACCATTGTGCAGTTGTCCTTAAGGAAGTGTCTGTCGACTGGGGTCCGAGACCTTTTAGGAGTTTTGATGTCTGGCAAAAAGATAGTAGGTTTAAAGATTTTGTGAGATTGAAGTGGGACAACTTTGATGTTCAAGGAAGTGGAATTTACGTCTTAAAAGAAAAATTGAAAAAGCTTAAAACAAAGTTGAAAATCTGGAACAAAGAAGTGTTTGGAGATGTGAACCTTGCTAGTGAGGAGTTACAGAGGAGGATTAATGAGTTAGACACACGTGATGACGATAATGGTCTAAAAGAGTTAGAAAGGGAGGAGAGAAGGTCACTCTTAGCTGATCTGAACAAAGCCATTTAAACAAGAGGCGGTTGTATTTCAAAAAGCAAGACAAAAATGGTTGAAACAAGGGGATCTTAACACAAAGTTTTTTCACTCATCTGTGAAATGGAGAAGGTCGAGGAATGAATTGCATGGGTTGTTTGTTGAGGGTAGGTGGTGTGAGGATAAGGGGGTAATCAAGGACAAGGTTCGTGACTTCTTCAAGGATAGATTCGACAGGAACGATGTTTGTTAGGTCAGGTTAGATAACGTAAGGTTCAATTCTATCTCGGAAGCAGACAATGAGATGTTGGTGGGGGAGTTCTCTGAAGAAGAAATTAGGGCTGCGGTTTGGAATTGTGAAAGCTCTAAGAGCCCTGGTCCTGATGGATTTAATTTTGGTTTCATAAAGTTTTGTTGGGAAATTTTAAGGATGGATGTGATGTCAGCAGTGAACGATTTTGCGACAAAGAGCCACTGGCCTAGAGGTTCAAATGCTTCTTTCCTTTGTCTTGTCCCAAAAGTTGAAAATCCTTTGCAGCTTGGCGAGTTTAGGCC
>Ga0123342_1001991_pt1 | contig 34275 bp, 18 predicted proteins | sample Turbeawhitnodule_FD_89960 | JGI IMG/M metagenome (GOLD analysis project Ga0123342, IMG submission 89960) | Root nodule microbial communities of legume samples collected from Mexico - Turtle bean Mexico white nodule | ecosystem: Host-associated > Plants > Roots > Nodule | place: Mexico: Nepantla... | reverse complement strand
TAATTAAGTCAATATGATCGTAAAATAATAATTAATATGATAGTTGATTTTAATGTAATAGGTAATATGATGACTATGAGTATGACATATATTAAATGTGATTCATACTAATAGATAATATAAATAATTATGTTTAGTATTATTAATATTGTTAGTATTATTAATATTGTTAGTATTATTAATATTGTTAGTATTATTAATAATAATAAGTATAATAAAAATCATAATAAAACTAAAGAATTTGCTTGGTGTAGTGGTTAAATTTTCTCTAGTTGCTGAAGGATTGGTTGTGTTTTGTTAAGGCGATTGGTCCCATGTGATGTTTTCTCTTCTTTTTTTTTCTAGAAAATTTGATGAGAAATAAATTTGTCATACAACCTAAAACTTTAGTTAGAAAAAAAAAATGATATAAAGACCATTATACTTGTCTAGATTGGTCATCACCGAATTTTTCGAAAAAACATTTACTTGAGCGATTCGCCACAAATGAGCTTTAAAATTTATAAGTCTTCATAATCTTTATATATTGTTAGACTTTCTTATTTTTATTCAGTCTAACATTAAAATACGTATTTAAATTCCCAACAAAGCAAAGAAGAGAAGGAAAGGTTATCAATGTTTTTAACTTGGCCTTATTATTTAAATAATTTATAACCTTCAAGAAAATCACTAAATCAAAACCAATATTAGAGATAAAAATAATTAGTTGCTATAATAATTAAATTAGAGACTAAAAAAATTATTACTTTATATTATTGATAAATAATTTTTAAATTAGTATCTAATTAGCTATCAAAGTTTTTGCTACCAATTGCTACCAAATTTAGAAACTAAATAATTGGTAGTTAAAATCTTGATAGTTACTTAGATACCAATTTACAAACTATTTATCAATAATAGAAACTAATTTAGAAATCAATAATTTTTTTAGATACTCATTTTTTTAAAATTTGGTAATTAATTAGATACTAATTTAAAAATTATTTATCAATAATAGAAAGTAATAATTTTTTTAGTATCTAAAATGATCTTTAATTTAGTCAATATAACAACTAAATATTTTTTGTCTCTAAAATTGGTTTCTATATAAAGATTTTTTTTATTAAATATAAAACACATTATTTTTTTTACATTTAATAAAATAAATAACTACTAATTTTTGAAAAAAAAAACTGTAAACTCATCTTCCCTCTCGAAGTAAAGTTTAACCTATATTTTGTATCACCTAGCAAAATATTGTTTTGTAAGTCCGGGGCAAATCCGAGATAAGCACAACTGTCCTTGATCGTACGTACGTAAAGCGATATGGAAAGGTTAGCGTTGCATCCTATTCTTAGCCTTCTTTTCTACTGTGTGTAGGTCCACAAAAGATCCGTTGATCACAGTAGTGACCAAGATCGGACGGTGCTGAGTCCAAGTGAGTGGAGAAGCACGTGACACACTCACACACACTTCTCTCACGCTGGCATGTATATATGAATAAAGTCTTTCTTGTTGTTTGGGGATGCGTTTCTCTACCATTTGTTGTGTTGTGTACGAGCCATGACTAACGTACCAACCTCTCTCATATATTCGTCTCTTAGCTGCTTCCACAAAGAAGCAATCATACTCTCACAACTTTGCTGCTTTTTCCTTGTTTTCTTTTGAGGTTTTTCGAGAAACCAACACAGAAACACTCAGATAATATAAGCAGAGCAGCCTCCTTTCTGTCTTCTTTTTGCAGTGATGGGTCGCAGTGGGGAGAAGAGAGTGAAGGGTTTTGAGGGGAAGAAGGAAGGGTTCCGAGGAGGAGTGCCGAAAGGGTGTTTGGCTATAAAGGTGGGTCAAGGAGAAGAGCAACAACGGTTCGTGGTGCCAGTGATGTACTTCACTCACCCCCTCTTCATGCAGCTTCTGAAGGAGGCAGAGGAAGAGTACGGGTTCGACCAAAAAGGAACCATAGCCATCCCTTGTCACGTCGAGGAGTTTAGGAACGTTCGAGGCATCATCGACAGCGAAAAGTCTCTCCTTCACCACAATCACGTTCGCTGCTTTGGCTTCTGACCAACCAACACAAACCTTTTTCACCCTCAATTATGATTTCGCCTTGTAAATTCTCAGCTTTTATTTTACTTTTGTCAGTTCAGGGGTGATGACAGTGTGATAGAGATGAGATGACGGCAACAGAATGTTACACCTTGTTATAGTTTTGCTACCAATCTCAATGGAAAAGAGATACTTTTTTCTTTTTCTTAATTTTTAGAAGGATTTGCGGCCATCTAATGACAGTGGAAAGAGTTGAAAATAACGCATGTGGGGCCCAATTTAAAGACCTATACATCTTTCTTTTCGATCCTCACAATGTTTTCAACACTATATACATCCATGTAACTGAATAAATTAATATTTGGTGTCACTAAACGATAAAGCACCTTCAATTGATAATTCAAAATAGTAATATTTTAATTGTATTTGTTTTAGTTTTTAATTTAAAATCTTAATATATATTATCATATTAGAGTTGATTGTTAAGTGGGTTTAATTTTTTGAGTTTTGAAAGTATTATTTCTGTTTATTTACCGTACTGGTGGAATTTTATTGGAGAAAACTAATTACAGTGCCAATGGTACAAGTTTATCTGTTGTTAGCCTGAATTCTTTCCTCCTTTTTGCCTTAGTTTTTGAATGGTAATTATTAGCTTTGTGTGGGAACAGCATTTTGAACAGATACGTTTTATCGACACTAATAGTCTGCGAAATAATATGTGGAGGTATAATCTGGAAAATACCGTATGGAGGTTTGTGTCTTGGAGAATTTGAAAACATAAGAATAATAGAATAATTTTAAAAAAGATAATGTAGAAATTTTGAGTGTAACTTAAATCAAGGTATAAATATGGGTAAATTTTAAATTTTTTTTAAAAAAATTATTATTATGATTGGTGAATTAATTTATGTGTATGTTTAAATTTAAATGACTTATAATTTTTTTTATCACTTATTTACATATATTCACCTATTTACATATATTTGAATTACTGATCTGTCGATGTGAGAATATGCAAAAGAACTAGTTACGTAAACTGTATGTAAACATATAAACTGAATATGCAAAAGAACTAGTTACGTAAACTGTATGTAAACATATAAACTTTAAAAAAATATATAATTATTGTTTACATAATATTTTGTTTTAGCAAGAGATTGATAAAAGCAGGTTAATTTATTTTTTTTATATAATATTCTCATACTTAAATAAAGGTTGTTGTAAATGAATTGAAGTACCTAAGCATCTATTTATATTTTTTTTATTAAAAAAAATTATTCCGAATGTAACTGCTAAATTTTATTTTACTTATGAAAGAATACCAAAATTGTACCGATACAGTCAGGAATTGGGCCGATGAGGCCTGGTAGGTGTTGGGACGACGAGGCTTGCTAGGATTTGGGTCGAAGAGATCGAACGTGTAAACCCAAAGGAAGGAAAGGTGGGCCAAAGCCCACTCTCTCAATCTCTACGAAATAACATCATTAAACAACCTCGTCAAGGCATAAATACTCTAATTTATGTGCACAATATCCCCTGATTATATTGCATAAATACTCTGATTTATGTGCATAATATTTTTTATTATATTGCATAAATACTCTGATTTACTTGCACAATATCTCTGATTATATTGTATATATGTCCTGATATATGGCGAAAACATTTCTTTCTAAATAGAGGATGTTCAGATTGTATGACGGAAGAGGATAAGATGTCACACTAAAACCTGGAGAAACCGGGAAAAAAGATCCAAACCCACAAATGCTTATAAATAGACGACCACTCGTAGAAAGTATTTCAACTCGCATTTTTAGCACTAAATTCACGACATATATACACAGAATTTTATGCTCTTACTGACTTGACCGTCAAAGTATCATCACAGGAGGAACCCCTAATTTTCTGAAGGTTGGTTCACTAAGCTTGAAGGGAGACCACCAGGAACTTATCCAGATTCCAACCAACCTCAAGCCGGTGAGAAAAAAATATTACTCCAAAATATCAATAATAATTACTTTGGAAGTGCTTTATCCCATAAACTCTGGCACATGCCTGTGAACAGTTGAAACTTGAACACGAATACGAAGCATAAAAGTGAAATTAAAATGGGGGTATGCAGGAAGGAGAAAGATTATAGGTATAGGGCGTGGACCATTTTTGAATGCAGCTGAACCCTATTCTTTTTCTTCGGAATGAATGGTAGGAGTAGGAAACAAAGTTTAATATCTTGCCTCCTTTGGGTACTACCCTACTACAACCATTTCATAATTTATTATAAAACATTGTTAATCTACTAATTCACTTATTTTTCGTGGGATCTTTACTTTCCATCCTCACGTTCATACATTCATTTCAATTATGACAACATTTTAAACCCCAACAAAATTCTTATCACAATTTACAAACTCAACATTATAACAATACATTACACGGGTCAAATACAAGTATAAGTACTTTAGTTTACTTGCCCCAAATACAAATCCAAATTCCTAAACTATCTAACCCAATTAAAAGCCTTCTTATACTTAATTTATATATTTTTATTACACACTAGGTGTAACCCATAATGAGAAAATTTTGAACCTAATGAATTCACTATAAATTGAATATTCTTATATACTCGTAACTATAACCTTAATAGTTGGTCTCTTCATTTAGAATCTTCCATCATGGATCATATCTATGAAAAGAATGAAAATTATAAATTTTTTTCTTCTTCTTTATGTCATAATAACAACAAACATCAACTCATAAGTGAAATTTTTAATTAAGCACTATTTTGATTAATTTGATATATTTTCCTTAGTTTATTCATCCTCAATTCTTATAAGTTAAGTTATATTTAAAAAAAAATAAATTATTTTCACTGTATTAACTTAGTGACATGTGTGGTGCTGTGAATATACATTCTAGACGGATAAATATAAAAAAACATCACAACTAATTTGGCAAAAAAAGGAGAGGAGGTAAACTATCTTGTAGCCTACTAGGTCCACAAAAACAAAGTATAGTAGCCTACTAGCCCAAACTTAATCTATATCTCTGTGTCTTTACCTGTTCTCATTGTATCATTACCTCCAGTTTTAGCAAAATTCGCATTAATTTCCTATAATTTAGCAAAACTTTACTTATTTTAATCAAAACATACGGATCGGAATTTGATAATGTGGATCGTATTTTTCGATTTAATAGATTGGGTTCACTACAACTAAACATTGTAAAATAATAAGTATTTAGGGTAATATAATTACGATTAAGAAAGTTGTTATAAATTTTTAATAAAAAATCATAAAATATTATATAAAAATCATGAGACAAAAAAAATGGAAATATTATTTTATGCCATACATATTACATATAATTTTTTTTTATGACTCAAAAATCATAAAAATAAAATTATATATATATATATATATATATATATTTTAAGGTGGAGCTGATCTTGCCGATAAAAAAAATAAGGTGCAGTTGAACTAAGTAACTACCACAAGTCACAGTTGACAGGATTGTCCCCTTAAATCGATACATCACGTGAAAGTGTTTGAATGTTTTCATCAGACACTATGACAAATCATTTAATGCCCATGTCTGCTCTTCAAATTTTGGTCCAATTACAATTCTTTAAACTACTCTAACCTAAAATAAAAATACACCATTTTGTTACACTAAAAATATTTTTTAAATTTCGTTCAAATAATATTCATTAAAAGTTACTATTAAAAACACATCCATATCCGTATGTGTTCATTTCTTTCTTTAGAACAAAATATAAAAAATAAATTTATTTTATAGTTATTAAAATAAAAAATATTATAAATTTATAGAAAATATGTTCATAAAATATAATTATAAATAAACAAATTTTCATAATTTTTTTTATTATAACAGTTAATTAAATTTAAAAAATAATATAAAATAATAAAAATATTACATCAATAAAAATATTTTTTATTGATATGTATATATTTAGATCTAAAGATGAGAATATTTTAAAATAACAGTATTATATAGAATCTACAAAACTAAAAATGATTTATATTTGAAATTATTAAATAATTATTCCTTTATTTATATTTGAGTTCAACAGAATTAATTTCACAGTGCTGACTAAAAAAATAATCGTGAACTAAAAAGAGGAGGACACATGCTTCAATTGAGTAAAATTAAAAATTATATCACAAATCAAGCATTTTAAAGATGAAATTAATTTTTAAGGATGTTGAAATTAACTTATAAACTTGAAGTTTTATAGAATTTTTGTATCTAATACTTTTAACAGTGATGTCCTTGAATTGATTTTACTTTATCCAGTAAAATGATTCTGATTTTTTTTATTTTTTCTAAAAAAATGTATTAAAAATTATTTAAATTCACTTTTTTTGTCATAATCACCAAAAAAAAAAAGTTATGGAGACTAGATGAAAAATGCTAAAAATGTGTCAATTAAAACGGGTAGAAAAGATATGTAATTCCTAACATCTCTAAGAAGTTACATAGGATGAATTAGAAGAAAAACTACTTATTGTCACATCATGTTTTACAACTACCAAATTTACACAAATGTTGACTTATAGAAAATGGTTCTACAGATGATCAAGAACTTTTCAAATAAATGAACAAATTAAACATTTCTAAAGTAAGAATTGGAAATAAAGAACAAATTATTAAAGTATAATAACAATTGCAACTAAAATTCATTTAGGTATCAAATTAATTTTTGATGTCTTATATGTTTCCAAGATTAGTTAAAATTTGTTTAAGTGTTGCTTAACTTAGAAGTTGTCTTTTGAAAACAAAACTTTGTGTGATTAAAGGTGTAAATAACTTATAAATATTAAAAGTTCATATGAAAGATAAAATATTTGCTTAAGATTTGATGAAAGAAGAGTTAGCTACAAAATAAAAATATAAAAGAATTATCAAAATCAAAAGATGTTGAACAAAAGTTTGATGTTCAAGGGAAAAAATAGATGAAGAATCATATTCTAATTTTTGTTGTTCATACCCCATTACGACTGGGTACGTTCAGACAATAATGACTTGTTTAGTATTATATTTAAGACATATAAATTAGACTATAAATCGATTATAGGTTATTAGTAGTTAAACTCTATTATATACTTTTAACTCTTATACGGTTAAGAACTTATCATCATCTTTGTTGACTTAAATATCAGAGTGTTTGTAGGTGGACATCTCCCTCTCGAAGACCAACTAAAAGCTTGTTACGCAATCTTCAACGAGGTATCTTTACATTTTTGGTAGGAACATCTATCAAAAAGTTTGATATCACTACTATGAATCCACAATATACAAAGACGAGGTTGATAAGAGAAAAAATATAATGATAAATGTCAAATTGAATTAAGATGTGATCTCATGGTAGAAAAAAAAATAATTACAAGAAAAAAAGAGAAGAAATCAAGCATTAAAGAAAAATATTTCATATATCTTTTATTAAATTATTTTTTAGAAAATATTTAATTTTCTTAAAATATCTTTTGGATAAAGATAAAAATATATTTATTTATTATTTAGATTTAGGAAATTAAGATTGAAATATTTTTAATATTTGATATTCTATGGTTTATTGTACATATACAAAAATAAATTACAAATATTTTCATGTAATAAATCTCTTATATTTTCAAGATTCAAAATCCTAGCAAAGAAGAGAGTGAGAAAAAGACTTGTGAAGTTTCATAAATACTATTTTTCACTGTGTAATAAATAAAAAAATTATTAAATAAAAGATAAATTAAATAAAATTTTATAAATTAAAAATTTATTGATATATAAAATAGTTTCTGTTATTAATAAAAATTTATAAACTTTTTTCTAAATATCTAATAATTATCAATATTTTAGTCATTAAATAATGTTAAATATCAATTTATAAATTTTTATTATATTAAAATTTATTTTAAATATTGCTAATTTTATAATTTATAAAATAATATACAACTTAGTTAATATAATAATTATTTTTTTATTTATAAAATTACTTTATATTTAGTATTTTTTTTGTATAGTGGATATTATTCTATTAGCAAGTTTCACGGACCTTAAACTTAGATTGCTCATGAAACATGTTGGATTTTTTTTTGTCTCTACCTAATTTTAAATTTGTTACAAGACATCCATTTCAACTTCAACCCTGCCTTATTCAATTCGTGTAACAAGATCCAATTAACTTTGCTGTTATCTTATGTCACTCTTAATTTAATGAAATTGTAACAATAAAGATTATATATATATATATATATAACTTTATGTCAAAATAACATATTATTTATTAAATTAATAAGTTGTTTATTAATACATAATTATTTCAACATATAGTTTAAATGACATTGAAGACCTAAAATACAACTATTTGTCTTCAAAATACATTGGACTACTTCCAAATTCAAATTTGTTGTGGACTTTGGGATCTGGTTAGTGAGATAAGATGGGTCATGAACACCTACGCTTGGAACTTGACCAAACTAGTATGCTCTTCAAACACAAAGTTGTGTCATGCAATTACTTTTTGAACCTGCAAATTAATACGAGTTTCTGAATTTGAATTTTCATAACACTTTTGTTTTTTTGACTTTTTTTAAGACATATTTTTTCATTTCTGATTTATTGTTTGAGAATAAAATTTTGATTTTCAAATTCTATTCCAGTATTTTATTTCTAAAACACAATAATTAATTTCAGATTTACTTTTCTTAAAAAGTATTTTTTTTAATTCGAGATTTTCAAATTCAGAATAAAAGGTAATTGTAAAATTTTTTAGAAAGGATCAGGGTCACAATTGGTAAGGTTCAGGAATAATTTGCCCGGTGTCATTCATACCATGTAAACTAGAGTTAACTGCCACTAATTATTGGAAACTAAACTTGTGGTCTTTGTGTTAGACATTTATTTAATTAGCAAGCTTACATATGTTATTAATTATGTATTGTGAGATACTAAAAATTATTGATTTTGAAATTCTTGTCTTGTAAGATCTATATTTTTTAGATGAATTATGTCTTATTTGGTATGAACTGTGGTGATATAAAAAAATAAAATTCACATTGGTCTAAGTAAAAATAAGAAATTTGAATTACTCTTTTATTCATTGAAGACAAATAGAGATTCCACATCGATTAGAGATTAGAGTATTTTATTATATATATAAGTGGATGCAAACCTCACCTCCATGAGCCGGTTTTATGGGGTTGAGTTAGGCTTAAAATTCACTTTCTAATATGGTATCAGAGCTATTTCGAGACTATCCTAACGAGTGTTTGTTGAATTATCAGGTCACCCGCTATCGGGTCGTTATCGGACCACCCATAATAAACATCACCCATAAACTAATTTTATGGAATTGACTTAGATTTAAAGTGCACTTTATAATAAAAAAAGATTAAGATTAAGAGACTTGTAATATGTGTTTAGCTTCCTTTTTCTAACCATTTAGTTGATATTTTTTTTTTATAAAAGTTGGATATTTTTTAAACTGGAAAACGAGTTTACTAATTTAAAACGCAATTCAATCTTGCTAAATAGTATATATATATATATATATATATATATATATATTAAAAACTAAAACAAATATTTCTCATGGTTAGTAGTTATTCTATTTCTAAACTTTTTATAAGAAGCATAGAAACAATAGAGATTTAATTTTCTAGGAGGCAATACATTTTATTGACTTGATAGAGATTTTTTAATATATATTTCGAATTATTCAATCTCAGCTTAATCAAGGAGTTGTGTTGCTAAAGTTCAATCCAACTTAATTATATTTAATTACATTGCATAGAAATTACGACTTTAAAATTATATAATTATCCACCATTCAAAACAAGATAAAGCTTAACAACAGAGTTTATGTCGCAAATGAAGACGATGATGAAGTGGACCATCGAGTACAAATTTTGGCTTTCAACCTTTCATAGGTCGTTAAAGGAAATTATTGCATTTCTATACATGCATGTAATGATGATACATTAATACTCATCATTAATTTGAATATCGAGGTACTAATTTTTTGAGTGAAGTTGAAGAAAATATCCAATATGTAAATGAATTTACTTTTCACAGAAGTTTCTAACAAACTTGCACAGTAAACATGTGATTGCATAGTATGGATTATTAAAGAAAAAGTATTTTTACAAATTGTTTTTGTAGACCAAGTACCAACGAATGGTTTCCTCAAATCTCAATTTTATATATTTTTGTAATTATTCTTATTTTAAAAAACTAACCTCGTGCTATATTAAATAATAATAATAAATATTTTTCATCAGGATTTTATGTAGTGACAGAAAAATGCGTGTAGAAAACCCACATCTATTATTGTGAGTGTTTAGTACATTTGGCATTCGTACAAAAAAATATAGCGTCGCTCAATCTTAATATATCAAGATTATGTGATCTTGTATCCAACGAGAAACAAAAGAAGCTTAATGCAAGTAAATTAATTGTGGTAGGTTAAGTCAACTTCCATACATTATTTGTTTAAGTTGTGTTTGGATATGCGTCATAGAGAGTACATATAAACGTGACATTTCCCAAAAAAAAAAAGAAAATAAGGTATCTTTACTTAAATATGGCGAGCAATCCATATACTGAATTAGTGTGTGAACATTGAATACCTTAAAACTCACTTCTTTTTGTTGGTAAGAAGTTTTATTCTAGTTGGTGGGGTTTAGTTAAACTGTTACACATACATACACGCACACCTTCACCTAATTTCTTCACTCTCACCCCTCAAAGAAAACGCGCTTTAAATTTGTGATGGCTTTGAACATCCGAAGCTCGTTATGGAGTAGCTTAAAAGTAACTCCTAACCAAATCCAAATTGAGACTAGTATAGAATATATGCATTTGAATGTTCTTGAATGCTTCAAAGGCAACAATATGATAATGACTCCAAAGTTTTAAATAATTGTGGGCGTTTTAGGAAGGGGTGACACAATTCATCATGCATGGTTGAGATGTGTTAATTCAATCACCAATCATTCCAAGGAATGTCTGCCGAAAGCAACTTCCCCCAAAGTGATTTTCTCATTATGTAACTTATAATAGAAAGGAGAGCTTAGTGTAATTTATTTTTCAAATTAATAAAACAGGTCAGATTTTACAAAATTACATAAATAAATAACTCGTATTTTGAAAGATGGTCTCATTTTACATCATTCTCATTAGGAAGATTAAAAAAAAAGTTAAACTAAAATCTTATTAGAAATACAATTCAGTCAAATGGATGGAGTGCAACAATTTCAATTTAATTACAATTTAGTTTTTTATATTATTATAATATTAATTATCATGAAATGGACTGGACTAGGTTTAAGTACACTCATCACTGAATTCCATAATAAAAATTATCTTAGTTTGAAATACGGTTATATTTATTTATTTACTCAATCTAATTCAACCTAATTTTTATGTATCTAACTGAACTGGATAAATAATCATAAGATTTGTACCGTTTTAAATTTGATTGGAAATATAGCGATTGATCAAATGTATTTTATTTTAGGCTAAATCAATCACAAAGTAAAATTAATCATAATTTTTTAATTTATTATTATAAATCTTCACTTAGTGTAATAATATTAATTTAGATAAATATATTAATTTAAATAAATATATTAATTTAGATAAATATATTATGGGAGTCAATTTTATTAATACATAATTAACATTATTTTAATGTATAATATTTCGACCTTTATAAATGTTTCAATTATATTACAGAATACTTCGATTTATATACATGATACTTAAATTTTATTAAAAGATACTATAAGATATCACATTAAAAATTGGAGAAACCAGGATAAAAAATCCAAAACCATAAGTTATAAAAAGGTGACTTTTAAGAGGAGTACTTTCAACTTTTAACACTATATATTCACATTATACACAAAAAAAATTTATGTTCTTACTAACTCGAGTTTAGAGTATTTTCTGCAGGTGAAACTCTTTGATTCCTTAAAAGCTTAATTACTAAAGTTTGAGGAAAAACTCAACCGAATTCCGTCAACTAGAACAAAATTAAAATAAATTGTAGTTGAATTTATAATTTTTTAAATACTTTTGATTAGACATTTTAGAATACTTTTCCTAAAAATAAATAAGTAAAACTAAATATAAAGTTATAGCTATAAATTAAATAAATTATTAAATTATTAAGTAGTAAATAATTTTTATAATAATTTCGATAAAATTGAATCTCAAGTTAGTATACATATATAATCCGTCACATATTTTACAAAAGATTGAATTAATTTTAATTAACTCAAGTATAAAGAAAAGTTGATTTAATATGTTTGGATTAAATTGAGTAATCGAATTATCAATTTAGTAAATAATCTTACATTTTAGGTCTTGAATCATATATGAAAATATTTAAAAAGTAATTTTTGCGTCGATTAAGTGTAAAATTCATAAATATTTTTATATTTAAAAAAAAAAGAAAAATTTATTTTGACACCCAAAAGTAAATCATACATTTGACAGTCAATTATAATAATATTTCAAATTAAAAAATAAAATAAATATAATTAAAATAATAATTTATTAATATATAGAGTATATGTTATTGGAGTCTTAAAAGTATCGCCACCCTTTAAAAAATATAAATAACAGATAAGACAGATTATACCACCTAATTCGCTGAGCTTTTTTGGGGGTTTGACTCACCGGTCATCACAAACTGTCACTATGCGTGACCCGTACATGCACTGTCAGGCAAAATTTAAAACCATCAACACCAATCAACACATTACACAGACATAATAATAATCATTTAATTAAATTATTATATGGCAAAATTGTTACATTTCGCCATCATAATCAAGCTTAACATATCAGAATTATTTTTGTGTGCATTTTATTAAATTATACATTTTTAAATCCACTTCATTTTAATTCCGTCTATTTTTATCCAACATATTTATCTCTCCTTTTTTGCTTTCAGCCAATCTATTTCTTTTTCTGCTGGGAAACACGTGCAAAAGTTAGATATTGAAAGGCTGAACACATCATAATCTAGACAAATAGTTTTACTTGAATAACAATCCTCTAAAAGTGCCTGTAACCACTTTGGGTGTAGTGTGAGTAAAATGTACATTACAGGACTTTTTACTACAGAGAACAATTTTGACCCAAGTCACGTGCAACAAACTAAATTTAACACTTCACTGCACTACATGCAATGCAAGTTCCACGAATTAAGTAAATGGTTGTGGAATTCATTTTTCTAGGTAAGTGAGGTTGCTACATTACATAATACTACTGACAACAACTGACTCATTTAGTATGCCAACTTGTGCACCCTTCTCATTCTTCACTTATTGGTTTCTGCGCTTCTAAGTTGAAACCTCCATTTTCTCGTCCCTTTCCTCCCTCCCTACTCTTCATAAACTATGCTCATACTACATTACTCTAATTACTTCAACCTTCACACATCTTCTTTAGAACAAATAACGTAGAAATTTCAACCCAAATTGTTGCATTTTTATATCTTTAACGTATAACAGAAACCTAGATGCTCTCTTAAAAACCTAAAAACTCTGACATCGCAATGGTAATCATTGCAAGGTCTACAAGGGACTATTATTAATTATGATATACACAACAAATAAAAACTATTACAACACGAGTTACTCCAATGTCAACACGGCAGTAACAGTCTCTCTTAAAAAAAGTGAATCACAAGCACAACACACTCACATACACACATATACTTTTGAAGTGTATTTTGAATTTTTTAGTAAGTTTCTTAATTAGAGTAAAAACTGACTAGATTATTTAAAGTAAGAAATATGATTTGTCATATGGAAGTATGATATGTCATTAAAAAGGTAGATTTTTTTTTCCAGTGAGTTTGAGGGTAGAAGTTGCTCATTACCTTCTTTTTCCAAAAAGAAGAAGACACTCTGTGTCAGATATTAGAACATTGATAAAATAAATACTCCATATCTGTGTCTCTATTCCAAATAAAGACAAAGTTCATAACTCTTAGGTGAATGAAAGTTCCAACTTTGTTTCTACGTAATATTGCGATTAGAAGGTGTTAAAACCGAACTGGTTGGGTAAATCGGTTGAATCAAGAATCAGTGTATGTGGTTTAAATATTTTGAGAAGTAAAATTTTAATTGAATCGAAATAGAACCGATCTAATTGGAAAAAAAAAGATATTTTTTTGACTAAGAAAAGGAAAACTGAAATGTAAGAGTGGATTTGAGTAGCATGAGAAAAGGAAAATGATAGAAGAAAATGTTGGAATTGTAAGTTGTAATATGATACAGGCTAGCAAACAATACACGTGATGCATGGGTTGGGGACCAAAGAAAACCCCACGGGTAGATAACATCATGCGAAGGTGGCATAGTAATGACAGGACAGGTAGGTGCAATTGCATGATGTGTGCATGCCCATGTTCTCATGTCCCCACCATTTTTCTACCATCGCATATTTATGGACTCATTGCGTCCTCCCATTCCCTATAGGTTGGGCCACCCCTATATATCACACCATACACTTTCCATTTCACCTATCTCTCATTTCATTTTTTAATCTCTGCCACGAAACTCTTGCTGCACCTTCCAACTGGGGGGAACCAACATCTACCCATGTGACTTTGGTGTGGGAATTCGGAAGCAAAATCCATAACCAGCCAAATCCCGACCAGTACCTTCTACCTCCATATAATATAACCTTTTAAATCTCTCTTAACCTCAATTATGTAACCAATTACTTTAAGCACTCAAAAACGCCGTAATTAGTTCCTCTTAATTTCCGAACTTCCTGCTCTGCTCAACTTTTTACTCACACCCTCTGTTTCCCCTGTTTCAAGCTTCACTATCTTTCCAGATGCACTGTGGGGTAAATGAAAAATGCTTTTTTTCGACATAAATCCATACCCCGTCTAAATGTTTGAATAATTTAAGGATTGACAAATCAAATCTTATCTAAAAAAGAAAGATATATGTACATCTTAAACAAATTATAAAATTTGACAGAACTTTACTTATTTAAAATTTCTTTGCTAATTTACTACAAATTTCCAAACTGTATTAACTACCGTCAAATCTTCCATTTCTCTCTCTCACGTCAACTTGATCATTTGTTTCACTTTCACGCTCATAATCATTTTCATGACATTTTTCTTACTAACCCACCTTTTCTCTTCCTTCTGTTACTCTCAACCAAGTACCACCAACATAATAGTCCCAAATTTTTTTTTTTTTCAAAAACGGACCACACCAACATAATACTAACAAACAAAAAGAAAAGCAAGTTGTCTCCGTCAACCTTACCAGCATACCATCCCAATCCGACTGTGGATTCATCCTTCTTGGCTACCATGTTTGCTTCCTCTCTCCTTTTCACCACTTAACCAAACCCATCTCATTTCTTCTGAAATTGCCTTTAAAAGTATTCGCTTTTAGTAATAGTTTTACCGCCCCCACTTTAATACTCTCTCTCTCTCTCTTCCTCACTCACGTTCGGATCCTTTTAACACCGCCCCATTATTGCCTGCTCGTTAATTACGGCAATGACTCGGCTATTTCGATCCAAATCTTGCGGACTGGTCGAGTTCAACGCTGCTCCGCCCAGTCCAATTTTCCATGATGTAAAAAATGAGGACGAAGAGAATGAGGAAGACGAAGAGGAAGAAGAAGAACTGGACAGCGACGACGACGACGATGATGATGGGGATGAAGATGTTTCAAGCAACCCGGTTTCAACGCCTTTCATCAATCCAGGGTCAAAAGTAGGTGGTGGTGTGGATAACAAAGGTTGGCGTGGTCATGGGTGCCAATCAAACCAGTTTACGATATTGGATATTTTGGTGGCTGCGTTGAAGAAGTCGCTGGTGACTTGCAGTGTGGAGAGAGAGGATGTTTCTTCCTTGGATATTAGCTGGCCAACAGAGGTGCGCCATGTCTCTCATGTTACCTTTGATAGGTTCAATGGCTTTCTCGGTTTGCCCTCTGAGCTCGAGCCAGAGGTTCCCAAGAGGGTCCCCAGTGCTAGGTGAGCCCTCAATTCTCTCTTCTCTTCGTCCCTTCTTCTTAGCCTTTATATTTTAGTCATTAGTTAAACTGTCACAGAACATGAAGTTGGGTGATTGAAGTAATGCTGAAAGTTCCAATCAGAGGGCGTTGATTTACAATTTGCTTTGGATTAGATGATTTTGTTAATTCTGTACTTGAATAAGTTTGTAAATTTATGATAATGTTATATTCTTTTGAGTTAAAATAAAATTTTATGAAAGTAAAGTACATAAATTAGTATTTTCAGACAAGATGATTCAAACGGAATCTTTCAAATGATCAAGGCAACCTAATGGCCTCTATTTGGACCGCGTCTCTGTGTGCTGGTTGATGCAGGAATGTTTGTAATTTTGGTTTCCACTGGAGTGTTCTGAAATGGAGAAGATATTGGGTTTCTCGTTAAAGTTGGAAATTTTGGTTTCTGAAGTTGAGATGCCCTGGATATTGTCTGAGCCTTCTCAACATGAAGGATTTTGGCTTTGTCCCTTGGTTGATGTCTGTTCAAAGTTTTATTATTGCATGCATTTTCTATTGATATAAGTTGCTCGATAACTAAGAGTCCACCACTGTTTCCTTCGGTGTTGATCACCATTTTCAAATTCCATTGTTGATTTGGTTGAATGCGAGGAAAATAGTCACTTTTATGTTGTATAAATGAAAGATTTTTTTATCACTTACAAATGGGTTTGGTCTTGTTACTGTTGGTTATATTTTTATAGCCTCTTCTCTGCTCAGTGAGGAGGGAATTCAATTACTGTGAAAGGAAAGAGAAAAAAGAAACTAACTGTTCTGGGAGTTGAGTGGTTTACCTTTCACTTTCATATATCTAATTCCCCCTCTATTTTCTTTTAAATCCACCTTTGACTGAGTTCATATGTTCATGCAGTGCAAAGGTATTTGGAGTTTCGGCAAAGTCAATGCAGTGCTCTTATGATGAAAGGGGAAACAGTGTCCCAACGATTCTGCTAATGATGCAAAAGCGACTGTATTCAGAGGGAGGCCTTAAAGTATGTTCTGTTTGGGTAGAATAAGATTTTAAAAGCATTTAATTGATTTTACTTTTAATTGTTCTTTAGTCACTGGATATTGGCTGAATTACCAAACCTCTATTTGTTGTTTGGTGTAGCAATAAATGTTCAATAATTGATTATATACAATATACCATTAATAAATTTGTTGGACAACCTAACTCAAGAAGTATCACATAAGTCCCCTTTACTTTGACATAAATTCTGAAGCCTAATTTCTTGGTTTTGCTTTGGCTGAAGGCGGAAGGAATATTCCGCATTAATGCAGACAACAGCCAAGAAGAATTTGTGCGTGATCAGCTAAACAGAGGTCTGGTACCACTTGGAATTGACGTTCATTGTTTATCTGGTTTAATGAAGGTACACACAAAATTCTTAATTAATTTTTTTATTATTCCAAAATTAATATATATTGGGGTTAACTGAAACCTACTTTGATTTTAGCTAGAAGTTATTATACCTAAATTAATAGCGGATTGAACTGTAAGCCGGAGAAAATCCACACAGTGACCAATAAAAAAGGTTAATAGGGGATTTATTATTGTTCCTTCAAACATTTGGAAAACCTTTGAAATTTACAACTTTTTTTTGCGTTTAGTTTGTATAATATTTGGAAAGGAAGCTCGCCCATAGCCATTGATTTGCAAATTTGATTATTTTCCATGGCGCATTATATTCATTAGTGTAGTGGGTGTTATGAAAGGATTCTTTTTTATAAGAAACAAAGTGATACCATCGATAAACTGTTTATTAGTATTGCTGATGCTGACAAATTTCCTAACCTCTTGACAAGGTCTTCTGCCCATTTACTACTATTATTTTTAATTTAATTTACGACTTGTAGGCTTGGTTTAGAGAGCTTCCAACCGGGGTACTTGATTCCCTCACGCCTGAGCAGGTGATGCATTGCAACACAGAAGAGGATTGCACCAATCTTATGAAGTTGCTTCCTTCAACTGAAGCTGCATTGCTTGACTGGGCAATCAATTTGATGGCAGATGTTGTTGAACAAGAGCAGTTCAACAAAATGAATGCTCGCAATATTGCTATGGTTTTTGCCCCCAACATGACACAGGTTAGCTTAGATTATTTTATAAGCAGACACTTGTGGTTCTGTTCCTTTTGTTGTTTCTGGGTTTTTCTCAAACACAGTTTAATAATGAGGTTCATTCTTTAGTTGAGCAACCTAAATTCATATTTTCAATATTATCGATGACAAATCAATATAATTAGCAAATGCAATATACAGTTGTTAGTGTGAACGTGCTATTATTTATGCATTTAAATGCTTGTTTTATTGTGATATGCAGATGGCAGACCCTTTGACTGCATTGATTCATGCAGTTCAAGTCATGAACTTCCTTAAGACATTGATTCTGAAGACCCTTCGGGAAAGAGAGGAGTCAATTGCCAAGGTGAGACAGCTTTCATCGCTCTTAGATTCTCCCTCATGCAAAGGTGATTCCCATCCTTTGGAATTTAAGAACGGGGGGGAGGAATCTTGTGAGCAAACCGAGGAAACTTGTACCACAAAGTCACCTGTGAAAAGCAAGTTCTCAAGGACTTCTACCTTGGGAAGAATAGAATGGTGCATTGAAGAGAAACTATGGAGATCTGAGGAAAAGGGAAATGGAGGCGGGGAATCTGAATCTGTTTCGGCTGGTAGCTCACCTTCTAGATATGAGAATGGGTCCTTAGAGAGTGGATATAGAGGTATATATGACAGTGAACATTGGGTGAGATTGAGAAAAGGAGTGCGCAGGCTATGCAGACACCCTGTGTTTAAACTGAGCAAGCCAACTAAGAAACGTTCAAGTCTTGGTATTGTAAATACTAGGGAAGAAGGTGGGGAGGCTTGGGCCTAAAACAACTACTGCATGCATGCTTTGGTTTTACAGCTTGTGTGATTGAGATGTATAGATGTTCGCTTGAGATTGAATGTAGCCTAGCTTTAGTTGTAATTGCTGCTTGGTTTCTTGGTAGAATACAATGTTTCTCACTAATCATTACTCCAATCATTACTCCTATAAAGAATTTTGTTGGATCAAGTACCGGTATGTTAGTACTATTATACATCACAAATAGATAAACTTATCTGTAGGAGTACACCTTTATTTTCTTCTTGTCACACTCAGTACCCTACATTTATAGGATTTGATACTTTCCCACAGTTAGAGTGTTTCCCAAAATCTACTCAATGCATTGCATTATTTCATGTATCCTTCCATTCCACCCGCTAGCCTATGCCTTTCACCAATTTAACTGCAATTGTTAAAAGTCCAGAGGGTTGGAAAATGAAAATCTGAAATTGATCGTGATAACGCATTGGCTTCAAATTGTTAAGCTCCAGGAGAAGAGAAAAATTTAAATCCCAAACAGAATTTGGATCTCGGTTGCAGTTTCTGAATCAAAATTGATGCTCAGTATGAGATACACTTCTCCAAAATGCAAACAATATTTATATCAATGACATGAAGCAGAATTGTCAAAAACCAATATGCAATTAAGGCCACGACCCTACGAAACAGTTTCATATCTTCCCTGTATCATTTCATTTTGTCGTGGCTCCAGCACTTTAAGTTAATACAAAACTGGCTGTATGCCAAGACCCTATCAATCAAATTTCTTATACTTATCTGCACAAAAAATGAGAAGCTCTCTCTTCTTTGCTTGATTTATATCAATGGGCATCGGATCACACTACTTCTACATACAAAAGAAGCCTACTATCAGTAGTTACATAAAAAAAAAATAAAAAAAATGTATCGTATCATAAGAAAGCTACAAGAAAGGATGTCACTTGGTTAAAATTTTGATAACATCAAGCATACCTGCTGACCTGCCCTGGCCATATCCACCTTCAGAAGCACCTTGCATGCCTCCACCAAGTTCATCATTTATACCTGCAGGTAAAGGCAGGCCACCACTACTGACACCTCCAAGAGCAGCCTCACTATGCATATGATACAACATGCCATTATTTTTCCACTCAGGGAACAATGTCATTTGCCCTTGGATAGCCTGCTGGTGTAGCTTCTGCTGCTGGTATATTTGAGGATCTTGCATTTAGTGTTCTGGTTGCATACCAAGAGATGGGGTCATCTGCAAGTGTCCAAAAATGAGGCAATCAAGCCAAGGATAGGGCCAGCTGATACACTGCAAGGGACCAGAGATGCTCAACTTTTACCGTCCAAGCATGGCTGACGTTTGTGCCTCCTGTTGATCAGCAATTACAGTTAGAAACATTAAACTCTATTGAAGCTGCTCTGGGCACCCAAGACAAAGAAAAAACTAACAGGCAGCCATTACATAAAACTCGTGGAAGGTACTTCATAAAACACAGACAAGACTGTTATTACCACAAGTCTTGCAGACAGATTTTAGGACAAGCTTGGTAGAGAACAAAAAAACATAGTCAAATGCTATTTTTGGTGAACTACTTAATAAGATTAAAATTTCAACCAAAAGACACTCAAATTAACACACAAAAAATGTTAAACAAAAGAATGAAAAATAACTATACCTTGAACTTACAAAATATATTTTTTATTTACACAAAGCTACAAACTCTACAAATGAAAAAGAAAATGATAGACGCTGAAGTTGAACTCGCATTAGACTACACTTGTAGTATGTGACTGTACAGATATGTTTTTGTCATGGCTGTTGGGGAGAATAATATAATCTGCCTGCTGCTCTCATACCACTAATATAATATGTGATATTATCTTTTTAAAATGTTGTTTTGTATATTTTAATTATTATTATCATGATCATTATTATTGTTACTCTGATTATGACTAACCATTAAACTCGAGTGAAACTCACCAAGAATATTTGTTTAACACGCATGTTTTAACTTTATGTATGTGTCCAGATGTTTATTGAAAAAATTAAAGCTTAAATATAATTTTTAATCTCCTAAATTTGATTTATATTTGTTTAGGATACTTCAAATAAAATTATTTTTCTACTGTAATTTGAAGAAAAAAAACGTATTTTAGTTCCTCCATCCAAATACCTTACTTAATTCTTGTTAAAATGAATTTTAAAAAGAAAAAAAAAGGAGTTTAGATATTTAATGATAAAAACATATAAAATCATGTAAATTGATGCAAACGATATTAATTATTATTTACATAAGCAAAACCTTTAATAGGATTCAGAAAGAAGGGTTTAAAACAAACACTTTTACTATTACTATAATTAAAAGAAGAATTTTAAATTTAAGAAACTAAATAATTTATTTTAGTTTTTATTTAAAATTAAATTTAAGTCTAACTCAATTAATAAAATTTGTTCATAATATCGACCACGACCTTGATCCAATAAAAAATCATACATGAGTATTTACTGTGCATAGTACCAATCTATATAGAAAAAGTTATGTATATACATTCACTTTACATGGTGTTGAACATAACTTTGATCCAATACAAAAACCATGTATGAATATTCATTCTACATATTGCAAGTATGATTTTCGTCCAATCAAAAAAATCATATATGAGTATTCATTCTATATGGTGCCAACACAATCTCAAACTCACTATACATTATGAAATTGTTTTGATTATAGTCAATTAAAAAAAATATTCATTGTCGATGTGGTGCTTCAATGTAGCGCACGTAATCACAATGGAGAAAAATATGTTATGATGAATTCTAATTGCAAATGAAAAGAGACAATGATTCAAGTGTAAAAGACAAAAAAGAAAATACAAAGAAAATTCTTATTCACTTGTGTATTAGAGAGTAAAATATAGAGTGTATATATAAGAAAAATACTAAGACCTAATTGAAACAAAAATTGAAAGTTGGGTTAAACAAACAAAGTCCAATAACTTAAAACAGAAAAATTAAATACTCCAACCGTTTTAGGTTTTATAAACACATTAATCTCATAATTGATATTTTAAAATAACATGACTTAAGTTCAGATATTTTTTAGTAAAAAAAGTTTACTTGTATAGACAAAGTGGACTTAAATAGTATCTGATTTATAAAGAGATATATTAGTATATTGAAATATTTGTAAAAATATCTTTAATAAATCAATATCTTCCATAAATGTTAGTTGATTTTTCAGAAATATCACCGTATATAATCATGATTTATACGAAATTTTCATAATTGTCACAAGAGTGAATGAAATGACTTGTCCCGTAAAAAAAAGTTTAAATGTTTTAATTATAACTATAAAATGAAATTAATAAGATAAAATGACTATAATTTTTTTTAAAAAATTAACTAGCAAGAGTTATTTTAAATGAAAATAATCTGTAGATGTAGAATACGTTGTTCAACGTAAAATATATGTAAAAAAAATAAAATAAGATAGACGTGAATTAGATATTTGGAAAGGGAATATATATATTTGGTGGTTGGATCCGGAGCGACCCGCATTTCAGCATGGAACGGAAATGAGAAGGTTGGGTTGTTTCTGAAGTCTGAAGTGTGAAGTGTTGGTAGGTGTTCTTTGGAAGAAAACCCCAATATTCCGATTCCAATTCCAATTGCAGTTCAGTTAATCCAACCCTGGCTTCGGATATCTGGAAGCGCTTGTTCCCACCACGAAGAAGCAGGTGGTTGCCGTTGTCGGGTTCAGTTTGGGTTCCAATTCCAAACACAGGCATCAGAATGGGAAGCAACATAAACCTCTTTAAGCTATGCTCTGCCCTCAGAGTTCTGGGCTACTTCATGATCCTCTTGTTCGCCGCCATTGTCGCCCTCAGTTACTACGCCGTCGTTTTAATCACGTGGGGCCCTCTCCTCTTCCGCTCCCCTCTCCAACTCTCCTCCTTCTTCTCCGCCTTCTTCGTTCTCCTCCTCTTTCACATTCTCCTCATACTCTTAACCTGGTCCTATCTCATGGTCGTACTCAACGATCCCGGTTCGGTCCCTCACAATTGGAGGCACCACCAACAACTTCGCTCCGATATCGATTTGGAGACAGCACCGCCAACGCCCTCTCCCGCCTATTGCTCTCGATGCCAGAATGGCAAGCCACCGCGCTGCCACCACTGCTCTATTTGTAAGCAACTCTCTCTCACTTTCAAGTTCTCTTCTTCTTTCTATTGTTCACCATCGCCACACCATTTTCTCCTCTCTGTAGGCCAAAGGTGTGTTCTGAAGATGGATCATCATTGCATTTGGGTCGTCAATTGTGTTGGGGCACGTAACTACAAGTACTTTCTACTATTTTTGGTAAATCCATTTCTCTTCTTCCTTTGATTTGATGTGTTAGTTCAAGTGAGTAACGCAGTTCAATTAATTTTTGAAATATATGGTGAAACGTTTATTGATTCCTTGTGACAGTAGATGGGAGGGAACTGGGAAGTGCATTTAAAAAGTGAGAGATTTGGGGATTTGCATATATTAAGAATAACTAGGTCCTATCTCAGTATGAGCAGGAAATACATGGTGGAACTTTTATTTTAGAGAAAAACGAAATTGGAAACAGTGTGAGAACTGTTGGAAGAGAATAGGGAGTTCGGGTGGAGTTTGGAAAGGGTTAAGTCAGAAGCTACTTCTAGACTTCTAGCGTTTGTTTTGCCTGACTTACATTTTTCTCCCGACCACCATGCACAGCTGTATACATTGCTCGAGACAACACTGGATTGCTTAGCTCTGGTTCCAAGTTTTATCAGATTCTTTGGTGGAAACAAGAATCATTCATTGTCTCCCGGGGGCTTTGCCGTCATCTTTTTGGCTTCTAGTAAGTATATGTATTCTGCTTCTAGAAGATTAAGTTTTATGTCTAGATTTTATAGTATTCTCATAACTGTTAATGCTTCTTACAGATTGTGTGCCTTGATGCAGTTCTTAATTTAGCCTTTGCGCTCAGTCTTCTCTGTTTCGTTGTTATGCATATATCTCTTCTGTTAAGCAACACAACTTCAGTAGAGGTAATAAATACACTGTTATTTCCCCTTTTCTCTATTTGAACTGGTTTATGGTAATGATATTGTCATTCATGCATGAGGTTGTTGTTACCTTGTCTCTGAGACCGGGCATATTCCTGTTCTCTTGGCATAGGAATTATGCCAGGCTATTTATTAGAATGACAACCCAGGCATTCACATGCGTGTAGCTTAAAAATCCAAATGAGATCTTATTTTTTAGAAAAATTACAGAAATTTTTTTAGCATGACAACTTGACATGTGACAGTGCTCTGGTGGACGGTTTTATTTTATCTATAGAAAACAGAATCATGAGGTTCATTTCGTCAATAGTTGATTCTGATAAGATTGTTATCTACTTGGGAGATGTTTTTGTTCCAATGACTTATTGATTCAGTTATCTGCTCCTCCTCGTCTCATTGACCCTTAAACTAGATGTATACCTGCTCCATTAACACTTCCGAACACATTTGAAAATAACTTGGCATCGTTTATTCTTGAATTGTCATGCAACACTGTGCCTTCTTTTATCTAAAAGATTATTTGGCAAATGATGATTTAGGTTCATGAAAAGAAAAAGGGAGTTAGGTGGATGTACGACCTGGGCTGGAAGAGGAATTTTGAGCAGGTAAGATGTTTTCAAGTAGCATATATTAGAAAATGATAGTAAAACAGCAAAACAAACATGTTCTTAAGCTCGAAAATTTCGGAAGCAAACGTTAGTACGTTACACGTATGATTTATTAGTTAATATATTTTTTAAAAAAAAGAGAGGAAGAAGAGTGTGTGTTTGAGAGAGAATATACAATTATTTGTTTTTTTTTTTCCTTAAACCTTTCTGTCTCCCTCTCCCGTAACATTTTTTTTCCATCCCCATGGCATAAGATAATCTTATTGTAGAAGGGTTCTCTGAACATTTTAAAAGATTACAAATAGATGAGAAGTTGAGTAAAAAGGATAGTGGAGATCCTTCCTGGTTTAGGAGTGGGGAAATTTCTAATCCAGGATGGTGTAAGGACTTTTCATAACCCGCCTTCCTCCAAAGGGACCAAAGCTTAATTTAAATGAAATTTAACATAAAATAAAGTTTTTGGCTGAGGAGTTGCCTGTCTCATGATCTTTTGTCATTAAACTAACAAGTTATAACTTCTCTTGATGGCCAAAATAAAATATGACATGTGATGGTTTTTACACTTTAATTTAACCAGAAAAGAAGTCTTCTACTAACGAGTAAACCATGTAATAGTTTTTTTATCCAAAAAAGAACTTGTGTACTTTTGGTCTCCCTCCTTTCTCAATTTTATGATTTTATCCATCATCCTCCGTAAATTTCTATATTGAACTAATAACTTCTGAATAACATTTATTTTCACTTCAAGTCTGTTAAGATAACACTGTTATAGTCAATTACTGTATCTAAAGTATTGTCTGCCTTTTGAATTTGGTGACTGTTACTGTTTTGTTCTTAAAACACATCTTTTAAGGACAAAACTGTGATTGAGACACTGAGCTATAAAACGGACAATACCTCAGATGTGGTGGAAACTTGAGGTTGGTACGTTGACACCTTTTGTGGGAATGGAAAAGAAGTTCCAAAAAGGAATTCTTGTTTTCCTTAGCCTTTGATTAGAGGTTTGTTTTGGTATGTCTAATAGTTTCACATCACTTATGATTAGAAACCAGAGACAATTTATATACATTTTTCTCCCGCAAATTGTCTTTTAAAGACACAATTGTGACGGAATTATTAAGCTCCAAAGTGAACAATTCTTCTAATTTGGTGATTGACCTTCACAATGTTAACTTAATGGACCCGAGGTTATAACAATATTCACTCTTATTTGATATTTTTCCATACTTTTGAAGGTTTTTGGCACTAAGAAGGCCCTGTGGTTGTTTCCAATGTTTTCAAAAGAGGATTTAGACAACATACCTGCACTAAGGGGCATTGATTTCCCGACGCGTTCTGATGTTGATGTATGAAGCCTGGGTAGCTTTTAGGTTTGAACATTCTTTTCAGTAAATTTATACTTATTTCACGACAGTGCAGCTAGGGAATGAAATTATGAAAATATTACTCTGCTTGATTGCAGATGTTTGAAATTAAGAATTGTCCAGTAGGTGTATATATGATCTTCGATACCGTTTGTACTGATTATTCATATAATTTCTGTTATCTGAAGCTGACAAAATGTAGAGTTGCTTTCGAAGGACGAAATTCATTCCCTGTTGATTATTGCACTGTTTTGAGAAAATGTTATTGTAGACTTGTTTGTGGAATTGATTGATCGGAGTGGAACTTGCACTTTTATCTGTTAATGCATTATTAATCTGATGTCTTTGTTGTACTCGTTGATATTCCTTGTAAAAAGACTTGAAATCCCTATCCAAATATTAGAGTCGTGAAGGTATTACGATTCCAAAATTGGGACAGATGCAACTGTCCAAAATGGGGGTGGGAATAATAAACTGGCCTGAAGGAGTCAAGAATGAGAAAATGAATTCTGAATTTGGATATTTGGATTCAATTTTTGAATTTTATTTTTCAGAACAGTTTTCTAGATTTTTGTTTTCAGATTGTTTTCTGAAATTTTATTTCTGGAATGCAAAAAATTATTTTGAAATGTATTTTTTAGTCCAGGACATTTCTGAAATAAAGGTTAATTTTGAAATTTCGAAAATTGAGTAGATTGTCTCTTCTCGGCTGCTTATTTTTCAGCACAGCATAGAAATCCATTAGGTACAAGATTATAAACATCCATTTTTCGTTTCTTTCCTTAAAATAAAGCAATGAATTGACCTTCCCCCTTTTAACCACCCGAATCTAGCAGAGGAACATTTTCCAGAGAAACCAAATCTCTCACATGGATATCATTAAACATCTAACATCCCTATTCTTCGTGCATGCCCAACAACAATGTTCCAATGACATATCTAACTATCCTTCTATGCACTTTCCTCACCGTAACCAAGTCAACAATGAGTAATAAGGCCTTCATAAAAACAACTTAAATTTAGAAAAAAATTGTACTAATTTTCAGTCCGTGTCCCTATTATTATGTTCACTTTTATAAAAAAAGGTTGAAATTAGGGAAAGACAGTTTTGTCAAACATGCCATAAACTTTATTTTTATTTAATACTTATAGTCTAGGCAATTTATAATGTTCTTCTAGTAGAACTTGGAAAAATATAACATTTCTCTTGAGTCAAATATAACTAGCAAAGCAAATTGCTCTTGGCTGCGACTAAACTAAAGGTAAAATAGGTCTAAGTCACTATTTTGGTGGTTTAAAAAGTAATGGTTACCTTTATGGAAAAATCCAATCTTAGAAATAAGATCCATTTAATATTTGGTTTGAATTTAAGACAAATTTACATGACCATGCAATAAAATGCTATTAAAATGATGTTTTAAAATAATTAAAGTGGCTGTAAAAGAATAATTATTATTGAAATAAAAGTTACTTTTAAAAACAACATTCTTTTCAAGTATGAAGCATGTTAATTATGGCAGGTGTCCCTCTGTAGTTTGGCTCTGTAGCACCATGTGTTGAGCACAGGACAACAGAGACGAAGAACTGTCTTTTGAGGATAGAATAGAAAATGACTTTTCAACAAACTCTTTTTATGAAATTACTTAAGAAGAAATATCTGTGTCATGAAATGCATAAAATCTGAAGTATCAAATAACCTTATTGTACTGAAAACAAAATCTCACAGGATTTCTCAGAATTTGTATTGAAATAGCGTGTGTATAGAAAATTCTTTGAGTTGTGGTGGCTCTTCGTTACTTGGAAGTCTAAGCTAAATGGAAAATGATGTTTTGAGAATTTTTGGAGTTATAAATATATAATAAAAAGTAAGTTTGGAATTAAATAATATAAAAAATATTAAAATAATAATATTAAAGGTCGTAATGTGAATATATAAAAAATATGAATTATATATATATATATATATGAAGAAGATAAATTATTGTTTTTTTTTTCAATGGTTGGATTATTGGAAAGCAATATCTCTTGGAAACTAAAGGAATGGTGTTGGAAAAATTGGTTTTTCTTGAAAGCTACCGTTAGCTTACAAGTTACAAGACTCACTCACTCATATCAATTGGATTGTAAAATCTGGGGAAGGGAGCATCTGTGACTACCCTACTCCTGCACATTGCTTTCCATGACGCTTCCAAATCTCATAACTCACCTAAGATTCTCATAGATATCCCCTACACCTACCCTTTTCTACAATCATAAAATATGTCACACTAGTAATAACACTAATAATAATAATAATAATAATAATGGAATTTTTTTGTCCCAGATATCTACTACCCCTGTCATGTTCTAAGATATCTGATGTAACACCTCAGTTGTAAACCAGAAATGGAATAGAATAATAAAATACTGGAAAACGAAGGCATGGCAATGCCCTTCAAAAGATTACTGAAACTAATAAGTGAAGAGAGCTTTAGTGCATAACTGAATAGTACCATTATGAAGTATACTTTTGAACTGTTTCTATACCAACTTGTTTTGAATATTAAACAGGTGAAAAGCAGGAAACATGGAAGTACACTCCTCTTAAAATGCAGGAGAATAAAGGAAATATAAAGAAAACAAGGTTACCACGGCATGCAAAGAGAAGACCATCATCGGTTTGGTCGAGAAAGTGAGTGATCCTGTGTCGTAGAAGGTTGTTCTTGGTCGATTCTGGCTGTGGCAACGCAGAGGTCAGGAAGGACTAGGGCGAGGCAAATAATGAGAGGGGTAAGAAAGAGGAGGAAGCCAAAGGGTACCATCCATAGTTGGGTATTTGATGGATGGTATTTGTGTAGCCACCATCCAAGCACCAAACCTCCTGCTATGCTTACCAACAAGGACATGAATAAAACACACCAACATGATGGCTTTGTTAGCCACCTACTTTTGTTGCTGCCTCCGTTTTCATCTCCCTCGTTTGATCCCATCCAGTTGCAGCCCTGAAAGTTGGAGACCGTTACCAAAGGTGGTTTGAGATATGGTGATAAAAGGGAGGGAAGACAAGAAAAGTTGAATGGTGAGGAATTATTTATAGGATTAAGCAGTTTGGTGGGAGTGTGAAGAAGAGAGGGGACAGGGGCGCCAAATAACAACTTCAATGCTGGGATGCTACGAGACACAATGCTGGATTTTGCCTCTGTGTGGGTTAAGCATAACATAACACAACACAACACAAATCTAAGTTCCTAATTAAGTTATCAGCTACCTCAAAAGAAGGGGTAGATTTGGTGGGATTAGAGTTGTTTTGTTGACATTTATTAGAATTGGTTCTGTCTCTCTCTTTCTCTCTCTCAGGTAAATAAATGGTTTTCTTTGGGGAAGCTATCTGGGTCAGATTGTTACACACCCGTCTCTATTATATGATTTCAACATTTCTATTGTTCAAGGGGAAATGAAATGTGTGTGTGATGTCGAATATACAAAGTTTGAAAAGTTTTTATATCAATTTTATTATATATTTTCAATTTTCAACGCATAATTTTAAATATAATGTATTGTCATCTTTTTGAATTTAAACTATTTAAATAAAGTGAAATAATTTAGATTTATTTTTATTATTTCCATAATTATGTTCTGATTATCTAACTCGTACTTTTTCTTGTATATAATATTCGTCTATTTTTTGTATTTGTTAACTTAGTCTGATTTTTTTTTAATTACTTGAGGTACTACTTAAAGTTTAAAGGAAGAATTAGAGGACGAAATTTATAAAATGAAGAAGTTGAAAACAATGGTAATGTCGATGTCTTAAAAAAAGTATTGTAATGACAAAATATCTGTTTTATAGGAATTTATTTATTTAGTATTAACACGTAAATATTTTTCGATTGATCTGTTTCGTATTTATTTGCTTTCATTTTATTTATTTATAACGGATTAAAAAAAAACATAAAATAAAAAATAATTTAAAAATAAAAAATAATTAGTTATTATAGTAACTAAATTAATTAGAGACCATTTTAGAAAAAAAAAATTGGTTTATAAATTTGGTAGAAAAAACTTTGTTATCAATTTAAAAATCATTTAATAATAATAGAAACTAATTTAGAAAAAAAAATTTAGTCTATAAAATAATCTTTAATTTAATCAATATAACAACTAATTATTTTTTATTATTAAATTTTTTTTTATTATTAAATTTTTTTATTTTATGATTTTTTTTAATGGATGTTATTTTGTGTGATGTGATTATATAAAGTGGCTGTGGGCAAATTATTCTGCACCGTCACAGCATCCATCTATTTTGAAAATTTCAAAATTATCCTTTATTTTGGAATTAAAAATCTAAAAATAAAAAAATATTTTAAATAATAAATTTAGAAAAAAAAATTGTTTTGGAAGTGGAATTTCTAAATAAGATTTGGAAAATCAAAATTTTAATTTAGAAAAATATTTTTGAAATAAAAAATATATTTTGGAAAAAAGTTCTGAAAAATAAAATTAAAAAATATATTCTGAAAATCTAGATTCGAAAATGTTCTGAAAAGACAAATTAGAATGTATTTTGATTCTTATCTTTTCTTCAATTTAAGGTTATTTTTACTATTTTACATAAAAATTAGGGCGTTGGTTCAAATTTCATCAGGTGCAGAAAGTAATTGTCATGCGTTTCAGTAGAATTAGAAACAAAATTTATTGGGCTCATAAATGGGAGGTAACTGCTTCCTGCACCCATAAATTTCCAAAATTGTCCTTTATTCCAAAATTGAAATTCTAAATTAAAAAATATATTTAAAAAAAATAGAATATAATTTGTGTTTTGAAAATGAAATTTTAGAATAGAATTGAAAATCAACATTTTATTATTGAAAAAAAAACAGAATATGGGTTATTGGGTCTAAATAACAAGACATACCCTTCCCCTTAGGATCCTTTCTTTGGACTAAAAAAAAAATGAAACATGTACATATATGTGTGATGACAAAACTAATTTTTGTTTTAGTTTTATTTTTAAAACAATTATCTAAAAACTAAATTGCTTCACTATGTAATACGTCAATGAACATTCAAATTTTGTAAATTCTAATATCTAAATCATTATCGTGGAACAATCCTATCTTTATTTTCCTCTTTTCCAACTCAATCATAGTCAGCTCAATAATTCACAATCAGTCTTTCATTACAAGGAAATGGTATTTCTGAGTTTGAGAATGGAATATATACAATATTGACGAAAGAGGCGAACCTGCACACTGAACAGGAAATGAATAATTTATCCTATATAATAGTGATAAAAAATAATAAGAAAAATAACATTCTTATATTTGTTTTAAGTATAATTCTTTGCAAATTTAATTACGAGATGAATAATATTTTAATTATAAAAATAAATTAAATAGATATTTTAAAATAATAAAACTATTTTTAAAATTATAAACTAGTAATCTACTCCATTTTTTAAAATATAATTTTGATTCTCCTTGTTATGATTGATCTACAATTTCTCAATTTGTATGTTAGAGATAATGGAAGTAAGATCAGTAAACACAAATCAATAATTACTAAACCAAATAACTTTTGTTGTCATATATTAATAATAATAATAATTACGATTATTATTATTATTATTATAATATTATGATTATGATTTATGATTAATGATTATTAGTATTATTATTAATAATAAAATAAAACTATTATGATTAATAATAATAGTATTGTTATTAATAGTAATATTAACTATACCTGTACCGGTATGGGCGAGGCCGACACGTGGACTTCCTGACCAAGATTCACTTGTCTGCCCGAGACCTGTTCTACTTGACCGAGACCACAGGAATCTGGTCGAGTCCCAAGAGTTTTGGCCGTGTCCTGGGAGTCTCAGCCGAGGCGGCCGAGACCTAAGAGACTTAGTCGAAGTCAGGTAAGCTTGGCCGAGACGAGTAGAATCACCACGGCCGACCAACCGTAACGCTCAAACCAAGGTCAGTGAAGTTAATTCGTTATTAAGAATTAGGTAATACAACCCTAAGCAAGATCCAGTCCAATAAACGGGCCCAACAAGGTAGGCCCATTAGAATAATATAAATAACACACATTTGAGGGAGAAAGGTACGTCATTTATTACTGCTCACCTACCAGAGTATTGATCACCCGCTTTACTGACTTGAGCATCGAAGTGCCTTCGTAGGTACCCCACCATCCGGTATTCACCCGAGACCGAGTACCGAAGGAGAAGCAGGAGGACGAGAAGAACCCGAGTTCATCACCCAGCAACCTGACCGGCCGAAGGAAGGAGAAGAAGACTTCAATAGTTCTCTAGGTCTCATCTCCCTAGTAGGAACAATTGGCACCCACCGTGGGATCGAGAGAAACTAGCTGAAGGAAAAAAGTAGATGATCTCAACCAGAAGCATGGAGAGAATGATCGAAGCCGACCAAACGATGTTGCTGCTGTCCCTCCAAAGAGAAATGGCCGAGATGAGGAGAAGAAGACTTCAATAGTTCTCTAAGTTCCATATCCCTAGTAGGAACATTAACATTAATAATTTTCTGTTTTGAATTTCGATTCGTATATAATGGAAGCTCTTTACATTTGAGAACATGTTGAAAAATGAAAAATAAAATAATACATATTATATATTTAAAATACAAAAACATAGTTATTTTAATTTTAAAATTAATAACTAATTAAAAACTAATTTAAAAGTTAATTTATAAAATTTTATTAATAATAAAAACTATTTTAAATATAAATATTTTTTAGTATATAAAATAATATCTAATTTAGTTAACATATTATTTAATATTTTTTTAATTTATTTAATAATTTCTAGTAGTGTTTATCCATTCTCACGTATTCAAAACAAATTTACCCATTTTTATCGATTTACCTCACCTTCGGTTAAAGTGTGAAACTAAAGTTGCAAATGCTTGTCTACATATTATCTTATAAGGGAGGATGAAGATGGCTTTTTTTTTTAAACACTGACACTAGGACCATATATAATAATAATAAATAAATGAATAAATAAATTTAAGCAGAATAATGTAGCATGAATGAGTGCAGTTTGTGTGGAAGAACAATGCCATTTGCAACCTTTGCTAATGGATATATTCTCCACATCCAAGATTTCTAGTTGTATTTATCCAAATTAAATACTTTTCCATCCAATATTCTCGCATTGTTGCCTGCATGACGTTATGCGGTACTACGTAACGGGCTCTATAACAAACGCCCTCAACACAAATTTGAGACAAGTAAATACAACTTGTGTGGAAAGAAAATGCTCCTCATAAAAACTTGATAATGGATATATTCTCCACATATTAAATTCTTGTGGTGGAAGCAAAAGGAAACTGGGATCCAACCAAATGAGTCCAAGTTTTTAAATATGATATCACCTTAACTTTGGATACACGATAAGAATTCGATTCCTTTGGTTTAGTTGGTAGGTAACGTTAAGGGAATTCGATAAGAAAATAAGTTGAGAGAGGTGAGTTGCAAGGAGAAGATCGCATCACGATCACTATTTTAGTTTTTGGGCTCAAAAACCCAAGGTTGGAGGCTATCTCAAAATACATTTATTAGGTAAATCCTGGAATATCATTAAAGCATTTAAACCACTACCACATGATATTAAAAGAATCATATATGCTAATGAATGTAATGAGAGATTGCAAAAGGTATCATTCAAATAATTAAGAAGAGAGAAAAAGATAAATGAACAAAGCATTATGCTAAACAAGAATGGTCACACAAAAATAGAGGCCAACATACACTACACTCCTTGATTAGTGTAGGAACTAATTGAAGAAAATAAGAAAAGACAAAAGGTTATAGCAATTGATTGAACGTAATTGCACAAAATTGCAAAACTGATCACTCAATCATATTTATAATAATTACAATTTAGTGGAAGCTATAAACTAGGCATACTAACAAATATTTAACCATTAATGCAATATAACGGTAAAATAGTTTAAGGGTAATAAAATATGAATTATTAATAATAAAATCTGAATTAATAACCAACATCCTCCCTTAATTCTGATTTGGAACAACCTTCCCAATTTGAGTCATGATATTGTTTTTCTCAATCGCCATCAATTCTTTCATTCATAATCTTCTTTTGCCATTTGGGGTGTTGAATGACATCAGCAAGTCTCACAGGTTCTGATTCTGCAAGAAAAGCAAAGTGAACCAAATCTCCATTGTCATCAACTTCATCATCAAGATTTACTTCGCAATCTTGAAGATGTACAGGTTGTCGTTGTTGCCTT
>Ga0123342_1001990_pt1 | contig 34302 bp, 7 predicted proteins | sample Turbeawhitnodule_FD_89960 | JGI IMG/M metagenome (GOLD analysis project Ga0123342, IMG submission 89960) | Root nodule microbial communities of legume samples collected from Mexico - Turtle bean Mexico white nodule | ecosystem: Host-associated > Plants > Roots > Nodule | place: Mexico: Nepantla... | reverse complement strand
ATATTCCTTATTCTTCGGAGGTGTATCTTAACCACCTAAGCGTGTCACATAAATGCCGTTACATTTATTGTGCATTCGGTCGGTCGGCCGGGTGGGTTCGTCCGGTGCCTACTGGTACAGTTTGTGATTACCTAGTGGATTAAGGAATTACATGAGAAGAACGTGTATTCTGCATTTCATTCCTAGTCTATGTAAATGTCATTTGAGAAGTATTTGAGTTACAGTTATTAGTAAGATTTTGAGACATAGGAACAAAAACATCTTTAAAGAAAGAGTCATTGATGATTCTGAAATTTTTTCATTGGTTCATATAAAGGTTTGGTTTTAAATTACATCTAAATTTGTTTTTGTTTGTTTTTCTTTCTCTGACTGGTGTTTTGATCCGGTGACTTGTTTGTTCTTGATCGAGAGTTTTTGTTAGTTTGAGTAAGTCGATTTTGTGATATCTCTTTTTTAGTTGTTTCTGTTGGTTTGAATTAACAACTTTTGATTAACTCATAGAGTGTCTCTCTTAAAATGAGTGTTTTAGATCATTCTAAATTGGTTCATATTTATTTATTTTTTTTTCTTGATAAAAAATTCTTCATTTCATTTCACTGTGAGGAGGTGCAGACATTATTAAACCCCACAAAGATACATATCTTTACTAAAAAAAATGATCACATGGGCTAATAAATGCCTTAGTGATTAAGGAAACAAAGGTGAAATGTTCTTGAGTAGCTAGTACATTAAATTAAAAGCAGGGTGAACAATGAAATGGCACCAGTGGGCAGGGCCAGGGTCCTCGCACGTGCAGTGAGTTTTACACTTGGAATTTTGTATCTTTTCCCTTTTTTAACCAAGATGCATAAACATGTATTGTTTTTGAGTTTAGGTGGTACCCTTCAAAGAAGGAAAAAGGAAACATGAATGCAAGGTATGTTGCGTTGCTTTTGCAATGCTATGTAGTAGGAATAATGATTATGAAAGGCATATATAGAGCTTGTACGAAGCCTTATTAAAGATGATAAAGTAGAACCATTTCAGTGGCACTTTTGCTATATGCACACCACAGCAGCACATGGATCCATGTTGTACAAATTGAATTTTGGTCGTTACTTACATCAACTACTTATAATCTCTAAAAGCAACTGCATTTCTTAAACAACCAATCTCACTATATTATATCTCTAACTATTATTCAAATAATCAATTAAGGTTTAGCATATTTTTTTTATCAATAAAAAAAATATGTGACTCACTTAAAGTGTGGTTCAACCCTTATATACAACTCCAACCAAAATTCCCTAACACATTGACAAAAAAAAATATGTGACTCACTTAAAGTGTGGTTCAACCCTTATATACAACATCAACCAGAAATCCCTAACACACAAAGCTACCATACTAGCTAGTTCCTCTCAAAGACAAAAAAAAATCCAACCAACTTAAACCCTTCAACAATTTATAATCGAATGCATACAAACCAAGGATTCTAGGCACCAATCCGAGAAGGAGAAACCTATAGAAGACAACTTTAACGTGATCCAAGACCAAACTTTTAATTGTCTCAAGGAGAAAATTTCAAAATGGTCAATCACTCCATCTTTAAAACTGTAATTATTCCTATGCATCTAAATCTCACTTATCAATGCAACCCAGATGATGAGATTGATAGACATAGGTGTGTCAAGTAAAGAGAACTGCACAAAGTGTGTTACCGGCGTAATCAAGTCCAAGCTCTTTTTCTCTTTTCGTCTCTAACATTGTTTCGACCTCAAAGTTATTAAGATAATATTACTATGATCAATAACTGCATTCGAATTATTGTCTGTTTTATAGATGAAAGTTCTGTTATTCAACACTATCTTGCTAGTGATTATTCTTGTCACATTAAAGCTTAATTTTGAAGTGAGGAAGTGTTTATTAGTTGATGTTGCATGTTCTTAAATGGAGTTGGTAAAAGATGCACCTAGAAATATGAATGCACACACGAATCTTCTTCTTGATGGATGATGTAACATGTCCAAGATTAGATTTGGGACCCCTCTGTGGAAAGTGGAAAACACTTGGTGGCCCAACAAAACCGACCACCAATCCCTTTTCCACAATGTGTCACTTTTTTCTCTCATTGTTTTCAATCCAAGAGCTCGTACGTGTAGAAAGAAACATAAAGAGATAGTTGCAATTATTGCACTTCGAGGGAACTCTTTTCTCATTGAGTTTTAATATTTCAACACGATACCAAAACGAGGAAGGTGAAAAATTGGGCCAATGAAACTAAGAAATGAACAATTTAATGGGGTGATGAGAAGTTCCAAACTTCTAGTGAATTGTTTAAGTTCATAGTGAATTTCAATGAGAATCTCCCTTGGGTATATTCTTTTGGCACCACAATATGATCCTAGCACTTTTTTTATATTAATTTGGTAATGTGCTTGCAGCTAAGGTACGTAGGCACTTTTTTTCTCCATTATCATTGTCAAACTTTGTGTTCTTTGTCTGAGGCCAAACACCTTTCATCTTCATATCACTTATAGTTTTGATCTTAGGGTTTATTTGATTCTCTTCCCATTTTTTCTTTAGGCAAACTATTGTTTGAAACAATTTTACACACAACACCCACAATCAATTTTTCATCTAAAATTCATTACTATTTTTTGTTTTTAATACTAAAATAAAAATAATGAAAAGATGTTTCTAGTTATTATTATTTTTTAAAAGAAAAATGTTAAATTATCGTATCAGAAACCTTATAACCAAACTTAAGTCAAAAGGGCAAAACACGATACACACAAAACAATCCCTAAAACAACTTTCAAAACAACCAAAAATCCACACACATTTTTTTAAAATAAAAGCTTTCATGTTAGGCATCACTATGCAACTTGACATCTCAACTATGCTGACACCTCAAGTAATAACAATCATTTGTCATCGTATGAAAAAGTATTATTAAAAAAAATACAAAAATATGGGGAGACTAGACTAAAACCCATATATTAACAAAAACGATACATATGTAGACTATATCTATTCATAAAGAATTCTAAGAACAAACTATATGGTAGCCTATTATACCAATGAAAAGATTCTCTATGAATAAATCCAAACTTAGTCAACTTATCAGCACACACATTCTCTTCACGGAAAATATGAGTAACCCTAAACCTGAATTTCCCACAGTAATTAAGACAAGTATTACATCGATTACGAAACATCCAATGAACACAATTACTAGTCAAATTCCTTACCCAAAAACAAGTCCAAAAAAACCTTCTCAATACACTTTCTTCAAACTTATAATCTTTACCTACCTACTAATATCTATTTATATATATAAGTATATAAGTTCTTTACATATATTTGATACATAAATATATATTTTTTATATTTAATATCAAAAAACTTATATAGAAATTGGTGAATTCTTTTAATGTCTCACAAAAAAAAAAGTTTTGGTATAATAATTCCCTTGGTATTAAGTAATTATTTTTGGAGCCTTTGACATAAACGTAACGAAATGGAAATCTTTAAAGGAGAAAAAAAAATAGTATTTGCATGAAAACGTCATTACAATTTCTCTTTTTAGGGTACTAATGTTGTCATTTCAGAAAAGTTATTAGGTCCGTCAAGGTGTCAATTCATGACTTGGCTACACTTTTATCAAAATTATATTTTGCATAATTATGTGTACAACCCAAAAAACATAGCAAAAGAAGAAATAGACATAAGAAAGTTAAAAAAAAATATAATTTTAATTTTCCTCCATTAACATAATACTAGAATTATTTTGTCAATTCCACCATATAATTGGTGAGAGAGAAGAATAAAAAAAGGAAAAAAGAGAAAAACAAAGAAGATAAAAATAAACTATATTTTCTAAGAAAAGTCACTTGAAAATAAATAGAATAAATAAATATAAAATGCATTATTATTTGTTATGAAATCTTGATGTATAAAACATTAGTGCTGAATCTTACATCATATTATAATTAGTAAGAGAAATAATTTTTTTTATTTAAATAGAACAATTTTGAAAGAAAAACATTTCTTTGACACTAGTTTTTTCACTCACTTTCACTTTAGAATCCTATTTAATAATAAAATATTATATTTTCTTAATAAAAATTAATATAAACAAAAATTTTAAATAAAATAATACTATATTTGATTGTCAAGTCAACATGGATGTCATTTAAGAGTGTCAATCTATCATTACTCATTTTAAAATTATATTAACAGATGACAGTTGTAAACTAGTACTTTTGTCACTATTATATTGAGAGGATGTTCAACAGCTTAGTCTTAGCTACTTTCTGTATAAGGGTTATGACATCCTCAAAATGTCTGTATAAGAGTTGGAACACCCTTGAAGTATCTCATTTTATTTTAATTATTATTTAATAATAAAAAAAAATTATATTGAGAGAAAGTGTGAAGTTTTGTGAATAAGGCATGACCATTGCTTTCCATCGTGACAAAGGTATAAAATAGTATGTACACTACACAATTGTACACTTAGTGTTAGGTTTTTTGCTTTCTACTTGTGCAATCAAATTTAACCATCTACTAGTGCTTTTCATCAACTTGCTCACAAATGGAACTCAACTTTTTTTAGTGGTAAAAAGTTAACGTTAGATACATATACACAACTTTTAAGAGAAGAAGACATTATAAGGTTCAAAAACATGTATAGGTACGTTACAAATTTCAAATTTACAAATATCCTAAACCCTAAATCCTAAACCAACAAATTTTAAATGTACATATTTATAAGATATGAATAAGGTTTAAACGTTACCTGATATGAAAAATCAACTTTGTTCCAACCTCAGTTTGATAATTTCGTTAAACTCTATTACCGCATTCAAAATATTGTCTATTTTGAATGTCAGTGTTCCGTTACGATTTTGTCCTTAAAAGACGTATTAATTTATATACTCATTTTTCCTCCAACTCATTGGAATGTCTTTTAAAGATAAAACCATGACAGATCACCGATCTTCAAAGCGGACAATATCTCAAATACGATAATTGATCTAACTATATTATCTCTCACACTTAAATCAGAACAAAGTTTTAGTTTCATTGTTCCTAACTACATCAACCTTTGTTAATGGATCACGAAACTGGATTTTGTGGTAGTTGTGTGAAGTGCATTTCTTGGAAGGGACCAGTTTTCACACTCACACATCACCAACTACCACCAAAATATCAGAAACACTAACTCAAGTTTCCACTTTATGAACAATAATTGAGGTGAAGTTTCATATGTATGGAAAACCTCACTCTCCTAAATTAATATAATATTATTGTTTATAGTGTACTAAATATAAAAAAAAATTATATGTGATTATTTTATTCATAAAAAAGTCTTAATATCTTGCTTAATTTAATTATACACTTAAAAAGAATTTAATTGCTTTAATTAATACTTTATATTTTTTTGTACTAAGTTAATTCTTTATGAAAAGTGTTAATTATATTCTCAGTGCATACCACATTGTTCTTACTTTACAATAGTCACTTAGTTGTATTATTTCATTATTATTGGGTTTTGATATTTTTAACCTTTCGAATGTTACTTTTTCCACGGGTAAATGAAAAATGCAAAAATAAGATAGGGTAATATACCCACATTAATAATTTTAATAAAAACATTAAGTTCATATATATATATATATATATATATATATAAAGTTAAATATTATATTTTAAAAAATCACATCAAATTAAGTCCGTCATTATTAAACTTTAATTATAACACTTTTACTTTAATTACAACATTCTAAATAAGTTTGTCTTGATTTAGTCCATAAATTTGTTTGATGAAACATTCTCTTTTAATTATTTAGGTTATAAGTTTTTGAGCTATAAACTGAAATATGCAAAATATTTTTTTTATTAAACAAGAAATATCATTGTAAATATTAAATTTAAATTTCCAATTGCAGGTAAAATATATGGACATTTTATTCAATAAATAATTGGTTAAATGTTTTATTTTCCTTTTTAATTTTAAGTATTACGTACGAGTTTGTTTTTTTTATAATTTAAAAACTACATTACAAAAATATTTTATCTGGTGCCTTACACGAATACAAGCATTAATATCACAAATGATTTGTGGCTTAAACTTACTTTTTGAATTTAAAACTACAACAATTGATAACATAATATTTAATTAACATACCTAATCACATTATAAACATTGTTCTTTACCAGCTCATGTATTAATTATTTAATATTATTATAGTTCCTATAAGCACTGTTTCAACTTTAAATAAGCTTTCCTCACTAAAACTAATAAATTAAAAATATTATTTGAAATTAAGTATGCATATCTAAAAAAATAACTATATTAGCTATATCGACAGTAAAATATTAAAATATATTAATTGTAAGATCTGTAACTTTACATTTCAAATAATAAAGCAGTAGTACTCAAATAATATTTATCTTTTTATTATAATAGTAAATGGATTAGAAAGGTTTATAACAAAGTTTTAGCTTTATTATGTCATACATATAGAATAAAATAAAAAATGGAAATTACTTAAAAAAATAGCAAATACTGTGATGACTAAACTAAGTATTATAGTATTCTTTTTACATTTGATTGTTCATTTATAATCTTCACACTCTGAATTATCATTTCATAAATATTTGGAGTTGACTACATAATTTTTCAATAAAATTTTCCATTAATTAATAATAGATCATGAAAAGTAATAGTAGTAGGATTGGAAGTGAACATATTATATAGTTTAAGTAACATATTTTGAGGCTTTAAAAATGCTCTCCAATGGGCAGAGAATAAAGATGTAACAAAACATAGCTGTAAAGACTCCAAAAGCTATTTATGTGCATTATGATATTCAAAATAAGAAGGTATATTCTCTTCATTTCATATATATTAATTGCTTCAGTTTTTCTTTAGTTTATGTTGATGGTGGTTGATGATGTTGGATTGTCTTTAATGGTTGGAACTGAAAATGAAATTGAAAATTCTACCACTTCTTCACTATATAAAATTCAAATTAAAATAACAATAATTCTTGTAATAGTTTTTAGACCAAAATATCCTAATAAATCAAAGAGATTGCAGTAAAAATAATCATAAGAGAGAAAAAATGGATGACATAAATAGTTTTAGAAAAATATAAAAAAAACACTGAAATTTCTAGGATGGTGGAATTGGAAGTTTTGGATTTTCTTTGAATATTCTATGAATGTTGCTATCTTAACAACTTATGAATTGTAGAATTGAAGAATTTTATATCTTCTCTCTATATATTTTGAGTGTTGATATGTTGACAACTTATATCAGTCGGGTCCGCACAACTGAACATGAGACTCGACATCCAGGTCGACCGAATAACTAATAATGAAACTAATCAATGATCCAATATTAATATGATTTTATTAGGCACAATAATGATGAAAGACCCACAATAATTATATAAATAAGCACAGATCCCAAAGGATCATGTGTGTTATCATCTAGTACTAAATGTTGAGTGTCAAGTGTTGAAGTTTGACTTGAGTGTCGTAGTGCATTTTTCAAGTACCACTAAGTCCGGAGTTGACGAAAATAAAGAGTGAAAGAATGAGAGTTGCAAGTGTTCATTCGAAAAGAAGGAGTGAAGTACAGATCGACCAACCGACCGAGAAATGGTTCAATAGTTCTATTGATTTCAATCCCGTTCGACAACTATTTTAATCAATGTATTGACAACTCTAGGAGTGAAATGTGAAACCAACATATAAAGTTACTCTTTCACTAAGAAATTATTTCCCTATTCCCATCCCACTTTCTTCTATTCACCCTATTCTTCACTCTCTCCACCCTTTCCTTCTCTTATAAATTCAACCCTCTTCTTCAATTTTTACTTCCTCTTCTCCTCTTCTCCCCTTCTCCTCCTCTCCTCTTCTCTTCTCAAACCCTTGCTGGTTTTTTCTCAGCAAAACCCTCCACTCACCACTCTCCTTCTTAACCACAAAACCTCTTCCTTCCAAAATCTTCATCCTCATAACCCATCTAACATACATGTTCATGTTTTTCATTAATGTCTCCAGTCCTCAGTGAGATCCTTCGTTCAGGGTTTATGATCAATTCCTCCCTCAGACGCAGGACCCACCTTGTTCAATCTTTCTCAGTTGTCTTCCTCTATTGGTTCTATGTTTTCTCATAATTAACCCCAACACCACTTCCCTTTTATACACATATCTTAGCTACAATAATAAAAATAACAATAACAATCTTCTACACTATTAGCTTAACTAAAAATCATTCTCTTCCCCTGTTTTTTCCTTTTCCTCTGTTTCCATTGTAGTCTAGTTGTAAATTATACACATGTGATGGCCTCATTCAGTGGAACCTCTAGCATTTCCACAAAGCAGATTCAGAGTTCAGGGTCTGAGGAGGATCTGCAGCGTCTGATGGACCAAAAAAAGAAGAAGAGAAAGCAATCCAACCGTGACTCGGCCAGAAGATCAAGGATGCGAAAGCAGAAGCACATGGACGATCTCACTGCACAACTGCAGCGTCTACAGACGGAGAATAACCTACTCTTCACCCAACTCAACATCACCACCCAATACCATCTCAAGCTCCAGGCTCAAAACTCCATTCTCATGGCCCAGAAGACTGAACTCACCCAAACCCTTCACTCGCTCAATCACATCATCAATCTCATCAACAAAACAACACCCACAAACGATAACCATCATTGCTATAACAACATCAACAATAACTTCATGAATCCCATGCACATGCCCTGCCTTAACCAACCCATTGTGGCCACTGCAGACAACATGTTTCTGTGGTGAAGAGTCTGAGAAACTAAGGTTGTTCTCTTGCTGCTGTTGTTGTGTCTGGTGGAATGGAATCATTAGTAGTGTTCTAGGGTGAGGCAATGTTTGTTATAAGACATGTTATGTTATTAAAGTGTGGGATCTTGCTTGATTAAATAATAATGGAATATTGAAAATATCATATAGTGTGGCATTGGCAATGGCATGGTTCTGTTGTTGTTGTGGGTGTGCTTTTTATAAATGGTACCAAAAAGTTGCTTCTCTTAGTTGTTTTCATGTTCTTGATGATATCAGTGGCTTTTGATAAAACTAAAGTGATAAAGTGATGGTTGCAGCATGGTGTGTAAATAGCACCCATGAGAAGCAAAGAGAAGTGCAAGATTAATTAATTCAAAAAACTCTTCTGGACCAAAAAAGTAAAAAAGCTTGCTACTGGTTTATGACGCAACGTGGACAGTGTCAATTATTAACACTTTTCTTTGATTATAATTTTTTTCTAAATATTAAGAAGTATCTCATAAAACTTATTTAGGTTTATAAGTTCGGGTTTACAGTAATTTTTAGATCAAGTGGAGTGAGAAAGAAGACGAAATGAACATTCAAGAGTGAAAAGAAAAGAAGCTTCGCTCTATGGGTAAGATTTGTATTCATATATAACCACGATTTGTTTAGAAATCGTCACAAATTACACATGTTTAGATATATAACCACAGTTCAGCGAAATCGTTGTTAAAAATAGCGAAAATGGCAAAAATATTACAAAAATGTCACTATCTTTTTTATTACAATAATTATTTTTAAATCTGGAAATATATTCCAAGAGGCATTTTAGTCATTTTCCAATGATAATTGGATGTATGTTAATTTATTGGATGCAGGAAGTAATTTCCTTTACCTAAAATAAATTTGAGATTTTTGGGCTTTACAAAAATTATGGGCCTGTAATGTTTTCTGTGTTCTATATAGCTTTTGGTACGATTTTCACAAATAACATGGTTCCATTTTGTTGACCGGAAACAAGTTATTGGTTTTTATTTATGATTCATTTTAAAATATTTTATAAAATAAATTTGTTTTTTCTTATTAAAATTGTGAGTGATTTTATAATTTTCTGTGAAAATTTTATATAATATAATCATTAGATATTCATTACAAGTTTTTAATTGAAATATATTAAAAGAAAAACCCAAAAACATCTCAATATTAAATCCTCAGGATAGTATATTTTGTTAAGAAGTAGACTTTAAGTCTAACTCAACTCCATAAAATCGGCTCATGAGGTTGAGGTTTGCACTCACTTATATACAATGAAAGACTCTAATATCATGAAAGACTCTAATCTCTAGTCGATATGGGATCTCCAACATATTTCGTTTGACATTTTTTCCCCTTGTTAATATAATAAGCATAGCTCCACCTGAAAAGAATGAAGAAGATGTGTAGTAGAGTCTTAATAAACCATTCAAAGCTTTTGGTCTTTCAATAAATGCATTTTCTAATGAGTTTGAGAGGAAAAAAAAAAGACTTTGTTGCATTTTAAGCACACATGCAACAAAAGTCAACAGCGACTTTAGAAACAACACACAAAAATGTTCAATTAATAAAATATAGCTATAAATAAAACAGTTTTTGACATAATATATAAAAAATTAAAAAATATATCAATTTTATGAAAATTATGATAGCTAGAATAAGGTTAAATAAGCATGATCGATAAAATTGCGTCTACTATAGAAAATAAAGCACGTTGTGACACTCTATATGTGACTTTTTTAGAAGAGGCTGAATAAAAAAAATGAGATACAATTACTTTGAAATTAGAGTTTATAGTTAGTTAATGGGAGAGTTTCAACAACATTGACTTATGATAAACTGAAATCATTCTAAATTTATGTAGCAATAGACATGTACACAAACAGGATGGATAGGAACACAGAAATATATATAATATTTAAAATTTAAATTAAAAAAATAAAAATTTATATGCATAAGTATATTTCAGATTTTTTTTAAGTAGAAAGATGTAATAGCTGGTTTAAAATGATTTATTATGTATTTTTTTTAATCATAATAAAATTTTATACAATAAATTTATGTTTTTAAAAAATTAATATATTTTTTATTTTTAAAAGTGTGTTAGAACTGTGTATAATTGTCAGAAATTCAATAAATATTAATTTGAATTAAACACTTCACTGATAGATATCATACGAATGTCAAATGTCGATATCCAATACGTATGTTGACTACAAAGAATGTCAATATCTATATCGGACTCAAGATAACATTACGCTGTTTTGGTGTTATGAGTCTTGATAATTCTAAACGCATCGAACGGTCATAGTCTTAGTCAGAGCATGGCAAAAATTGACCAGCGTTGTAACCACGGAAAGATCTTGGTCAATGGTTTCTCCTCGGTCGCAATTTCTGTAATATTCTCTTAATTGGGTGCATGTGAGCTTATAGTGCGCTCCACGTGGTGGAAACTAAAGCGTCCATTTCTCATCCATGGTTTCTTATGAGTTATTATAATATTCAACGCGCACTTTTTTGTTTTTTGGTATAAAAAAATAAATAATTATTAAAGAGCGAGAAACGCAGAGAAGAGAGGTGTGGAAAGAGCAAAAGGAAAAGATAGAAACAGACGTTTGCAGAAGAAAAATAAAAAGAGAAAGATGCAGTGAGTCACAGTCACACAATACAGAGAAACAAACACAGCGCCACCGTTCCGTTTTCAACAACCTCTGCCCTAACGCCGTCGTACCGGCTTCTGCTCCGCCGCCGCCGTGCTTTAACTCTCAAACGGACGCCACCAAGTCCATTTCCGTCTATGACCACACCTCAACTATTTTCCCTCTTTTATCTCAGTTTGTAGTTTCCGCGTAAGATTCGCGCATGCTTCTTCTTCTTCTTCTTCAATTTCTCCTTTTCGTTAATCATGTTAATAGTTAGTCGTATGCATCAACGCTACTAGTATTTAGAATGTTTCGAAACCCTAGAAATTCTTGAGGCTCGAGGAAATAAATTAGCTGAGAGAGGATTGAATTTTTTGTTCTTAATTGTTTCGACGAGTTCATGGATTTTTGAAGAAAATGAACCGGATTAGGTTGTTATTTCTAGGTATTGGCTCTGGATTTGTGTTTTGAAGTGTGCATAATGACGCTGTTTGTGTGTGCGTATCGTAATTAGTGCTTTCTGTTGTTTATATGGAAATCTTTTACTTGAACTGGTTTTATTTAACTTAGAAGATGGTTGAGTGGTTTTTCATACTTGTAGAATGGATTTAATTGTTCTTCCTCTTTTTTATGTTTATGTTAGGAAACCTTGTATTTACGGTTGAAGCTGTTGGTCGTTTTGATTTTTTTTTTTACATATGTATTTAGTTTCTAATCGTTGGATGCAATTAATAGAAACAGTTTTTTACGATTGAGTTTTCCGTTGGAATTTTCTCTGAATTAGATTTCGTTAGATTAGAGCGTTAGAAATCCGAAGTCTAGGGCTTGGTTCCTTGTCTGGAGCTTTTTGGTCTCTGGAAGGTTTTTTTAGTTACCTTGAAATCTAAGAGTTTAATCGTCTTTCCTTTTTGTTTATTTTTCAGGAGGAAGTAGGGTTACCATTTCTTGCTGGAAATTGAGGTGGTGGCTTTTGAGTTTTCAATTGTGATTTCCAGGTACACAATTGGATTTCTTTTTTGTTAAAAAAGTATAAGCAAATCTTGAATTTGTCTTTACACTACAGAGTAATTAGTGTTTGTGGCTATAGTTTAGATTGGCTTCTACGTTTTTCTGCAGTTATCATGGGATCAGCTTGTTGTGTTGCTGCTGCAAAGGATCCTAATCTTCCTAACAGAACTGGAGGTGAAACCGTGCGTAGAGATGTTGTTTGTTCACCATCGTGGAGCTTTCAATGGGATAGTAGGGAGCGTGTTGCTGGTGAAATTGAGAATCCTTCTTATCACACATCTCATGTGGACAGTAGAAATGTCAGCATGGAGTTAAAAGGTTCATTAAGTTCCGAAAGAGGTAATTTGTCAGATGGGGGAAGCATCATGGAGAATTCTGTGACTCCTATTTCTCTGAAGTCCCCTGTTGATGAGGCACTGGTTGCAAATCTGATGACCCCCTCTTCTGGTAAATGCAAACCCTGAACTCTATTATTCTTTTGTCCTTTACCATAAGCACAATGTTTGACGGGTCAGTCTTAGTTAAAACACTTAGGCCTCTTCCACCCCCATCGTTTTTGGGGGTATTCTTACTTTTAGTACATAATATAGGATGGAACAGTATACAATTTCCTTTTGTAAATTGTTGTATGGTGGTGGAGCAATTATCCCATGAGAAATGTTTCTGTTACCGTTAGGCAACCTTGACATTGAAGCCCTTTCAGTATGCTTACGCAAAAATGAAAATCCTGCACAGTACAGTCGTAGGCTTTGAGAATGATTACAAACAGGCTTCACAATGCAACACAAATATTAGTAAATACATAATCAATAGCTTCTGAGAAAATAGGTGGGATTTTATATATCTTTTGAAAAAGAAAAACCCTTGCTGTTGCCTTTTTATATTCAAGGGATCTTTATCTCACACGTGAGTCTTCTTTATATTGTGTATGGCTGTGTTCACCACCTTATCTTTTTGCTATTTTCCTATCCAGTGTATAGTTTTCAAACTTGGTTTGTTGTGTTGAATGGTCCCAGATAATGTTATTGACATTCTGTTCTTGATGCTGTCTTTTATGCACTTTGGTTCATTGGGTTGATGTTTCTTTGTTTGGCATTGATTTCTCTTTGTTCTCCCTCCATGTGCTTGTTGCAGATCTGTCCATGTCAAGCAATTTTTCTACAGTGGTTAGTTTTGAGCAACCGAATTGGAACCATGAGCTTTGTGGTGCATAATCTGATTTTTAGGCTTTCTGCTGTAGTACTGCTGGGCTCACTCTTAATCTGTGTTTCTCTTTAGGTGAAGAACCCAGCGGAATCTTCAATACCAAATCTTTCTTTTTCAATACCTTCAGTCTTCTCAACAGCCACAGCAGATCCTTTGCCTAATCACAATTATCACCATCTTCACAACTCTACCCCAACAAGATGGGCACATCGTTCTCCAGCACACCCTCTGTTGAGACAGATTTCTGATAGTCGAATCATGGGTCTGAAATCGCCAGACAACTCAATTTCTGAAGGTAGGCCATCCTTTGTACTCTCTACTTGCAGCAATGAAATGGCTGCTGGATCCCTATGTGGATCATCTGATGGCTGGTCAATGCGAACCTTCTCTGAGATGGTGGCATCATCCCAAAGGGAAAGGTGGTCTTTTGATAGTGAGTGTTTTGGCTCTGGTCGTCACAAGATAAGTGGATCCAGTAGCAGGTTCTCATATTCTCCCTCCATGGAACTACAATCTTGTGGGGCTTGCTCAAAGCTTTTGACTGAGAGATCAACATGGAGCAACCAGAAGTTTATTGCCAACAATGATCTCTCGGTTGTTGCTGTGCTGGTCTGTGGTCATGCATATCATGCAGAGTGTTTAGAGGCTATGACACCAGAGGCAGATAGGTATGATCCAGCTTGTCCAATTTGTATGGTTGGAGAGAAGCACTTTTCAAAGTTGTCTAGAAAAGTTCTTCGGGCTGAATCAGAGATAAAGGCCAAGAACCACAAGATATCCAGAAACCGTGTAGTTGATAGCTACCTTGATGGTGGTTTTGATGTTTTTGATCGCCAAAAAGATATTAATTTGGGAGGAAAAGTTTCAAAAATGGAGCCTAGCTCCAGTGGTAGGAGCACATTTGGAAAGCCATTCTTGAGGCGGCACTTTTCACTTGGATCCAAGTGGAGCCGATCCCTGTCCGATAATGATTCTGCAAGGAAGAAAGGATTTTGGGCAAGATATCGTAAAGATTGAGTTCCATTTGCTGTAAGAGTCCATCATTCTCTAATTCTAGTAGTGATAACACCCACCATCAATTTAGAATTTTGAATATTTTCTATGTAGTCTAACTTTACTCATAGTTTTAAACGCTTTAAATTAATTAATTTTGACTTTTGACCAGAAATTCCAGTGAGGTTGATGTGGTTCATATGAATTTTATGAATATAACGTCCCTTGGCAACTGAGGCTGAGCCAAAGCAATGACGAGCACAGGGAGGCAGAGGAAAGAATAGATATATTTTATTTCCCAAGATTTCTGCTTCATTATTTTCTATGGTAACAGTAACAGAGGCAGCTGCTTCATTCTACCTGCTGCACATTTCTGCAACTCCAGAAAATATGGTTTAAAACGCAGGAAACTTAAATGTGTTTTAACTATTGTATTTATATTTCTAATGAATGAATATAAGATAACTTGGCAAATTCAGTGAGTCATATAGAAGGAGTTATGTTATGTAGAGAAGGTGAATCTGAAGAGTGGTGTATGAGACAGGATCACTGAATGTTGTAGTTGATTAAAGAGAGAATTAGATGAAACCAAAAAACATACTAATCCTTGCATTGCACTCTCAATCCTGCATGCAAATTACGGATTTCCCTAAACCTGTACTTTTATACTTAAAAACAGTTCCCTGTTTAAATTCAAAAAATATATTATTTTAATTTACCCAATTTATGTACTTATATAAAATAAGTGGTAGTGTTTGTGGATGGTGGTGGCAACAAATTTATGTAAAAATAATAAATAATAAAAACGAATTTCCCTAAAGTTGTTAATAAAAAAAGTGAGTCGCGCATAAATTTATGATTTTTATAAGATAATTTATTTCTAAAGTCATATATATAAACAACTATTTCTTTAATTTCAGAGTTAAATATTTTTAAATAATTATAGTCAAATCTTGATTAATTCATTTTAAAACTTTAAAAATATGTTTTAATCTCTTAATCAGCTTTGTAAACAATAAACAAATTATTATTCAATACTAGATTTAAATATAAAAAGACCAATATCACATTTTATGTAAATTCATTCTTGTTGATAATAAAAATTGTCACTAAATATTAAATCTAGGTAAAAGAAAAAAAAATAGTAAAATCACATTTAAAAAAAAATTGAGAACTAAATTCATCAATTCACAAATGTAAGGACAAAAGACAAATTTGAAAAAAAATTGTATAACGATCAAAATCATACCTTTTTATTACTTAAAAAAAAACAGAATTCATGTTTTAAAACACAACACATTCATTATAGTAAAAATTTATTCAATTTTTTAATGTAATATTAAAATTTATAAAATGTAGAAAAGTGAGAAGAATATAACATAAAGGTCTTTATGTTTTTATAATAAGAGATGCATTTTTTCCTCAGTGGCATCACTGGTCTATGTGGTTTTGATTTAAAACTCACATCCTCATAGTCAGTGTTCGAATGCTGCTATTGGATAGATAGATATATAGAGAACATGGCAGAACATTTGATAATAAATACCTCTCTTTTACTGTTTATCTACAAAACAAAAAAAACTTACATAAATAGGTCTTACAAATATAAACTTTTAAATACAATGGATAATTAAAATATATTTTATATGTAGCAATTGAAAATGTTTCATCATCATGCTTTTTTTCAACAAAGTTACTTTTGTGATTATTTATCTTGGTTTATTGAATTGCATTTTGCACTAGAGAAAACCCTAATTGAACCAGAAAAGATTGCTATAACTAAATAAATTAAACTCTCTATCCAAACACTTTGTATCAAAACTAGAATTTGAGATTACTAGTTAAGTGGCACAATCATAGCAATTGTTTTGATGACATATTTAACCTAGCTTTTGAAGTGTTAATTTTAGGGTTCTTAGTTGAAGCAGTGAAATAGCATTTGTGCCCAGAGAAACAAACATGAAGTGAGTTGAATAATGACTGAGACACTGAATTTGGTCAATGACAGTGGAATGGATTCTGAATTTGGTGAATTATACTCTTCAATCCTGATTTGTAATCAGGGAAAAGTAGTTGCACCCTTAGTTCCCTCTTCATTCTGCCATTACACACTCTCTTGTCACCCTTTGGATTTACATTTGACCACTCTTTCTGCCTCTGCTCCATACTCTGTAACTTCAGCCCTGGCCACTTTTCCTCCACCAGTTTCATTGCATACTCAAACACTTCTTCCCTCGGAGCAGAGTCATCATCAACAATATTGTAAATTTCACTGAAAATATGAGCATATTCACCCAATGAGCACAACCAATAAAAAAAGAGAATAAACAATCACTATAGTTGCTGCAAATGGTAGGTGTTGTCACAATTAGAAAATGTTAAACAAGTATTTAGATGTCAAATAAGTCCTTAAATCTAACTATCTGTCATCATTTAACTCTCTCTCTCTCTCTCTCTCTCTCTATATATATATATATAGAGAGAGAGAGAGAGAGAGAGAGAGTTAAATGATGACAGATAGTTAGATTTAAGGACTTATTTGACATCTAAATACTTGTTTAACATTTTCTAATTGTGACAACACCTACCATTTGCAGCAACTATAGTGATTGTTTATTCTCTTTTTTTATTGGTTGTGCTCATTGGGTGAATATGCTCATATTTTCAGTGAAATTTACAATATTGTTGATGATGACTCTGCTCCGAGGGAAGAAGTGTTTGAGTATGCAATGAAACTGGTGGAGGAAAAGTGGCCAGGGCTGAAGTTACAGAGTATGGAGCAGAGGCAGAAAGAGTGGTCAAATGTAAATCCAAAGGGTGACAAGAGAGTGTGTAATGGCAGAATGAAGAGGGAACTAAGGGTGCAACTACTTTTCCCTGATTACAAATCAGGATTGAAGAGTATAATTCACCAAATTCAGAATCCATTCCACTGTCATTGACCAAATTCAGTGTCTCAGTCATTATTCAACTCACTTCATGTTTGTTTCTCTGGGCACAAATGCTATTTCACTGCTTCAACTAAGAACCCTAAAATTAACACTTCAAAAGCTAGGTTAAATATGTCATCAAAACAATTGCTATGATTGTGCCACTTAACTAGTAATCTCAAATTCTAGTTTTGATACAAAGTGTTTGGATAGAGAGTTTAATTTATTTAGTTATAGCAATCTTTTCTGGTTCAATTAGGGTTTTCTCTAGTGCAAAATGCAATTCAATAAACCAAGATAAATAATCACAAAAGTAACTTTGTTGAAAAAAAGCATGATGATGAAACATTTTCAATTGCTACATATAAAATATATTTTAATTATCCATTGTATTTAAAAGTTTATATTTGTAAGACCTATTTATGTAAGTTTTTTTTGTTTTGTAGATAAACAGTAAAAGAGAGGTATTTATTATCAAATGTTCTGCCATGTTCTCTATATATCTATCTATCCAATAGCAGCATTCGAACACTGACTATGAGGATGTGAGTTTTAAATCAAAACCACATAGACCAGTGATGCCACTGAGGAAAAAATGCATCTCTTATTATAAAAACATAAAGACCTTTATGTTATATTCTTCTCACTTTTCTACATTTTATAAATTTTAATATTACATTAAAAAATTGAATAAATTTTTACTATAATGAATGTGTTGTGTTTTAAAACATGAATTCTGTTTTTTTTTAAGTAATAAAAAGGTATGATTTTGATCGTTATACAATTTTTTTTCAAATTTGTCTTTTGTCCTTACATTTGTGAATTGATGAATTTAGTTCTCAATTTTTTTTTAAATGTGATTTTACTATTTTTTTTTCTTTTACCTAGATTTAATATTTAGTGACAATTTTTATTATCAACAAGAATGAATTTACATAAAATGTGATATTGGTCTTTTTATATTTAAATCTAGTATTGAATAATAATTTGTTTATTGTTTACAAAGCTGATTAAGAGATTAAAACATATTTTTAAAGTTTTAAAATGAATTAATCAAGATTTGACTATAATTATTTAAAAATATTTAACTCTGAAATTAAAGAAATAGTTGTTTATATATATGACTTTAGAAATAAATTATCTTATAAAAATCATAAATTTATGCGCGACTCACTTTTTTTATTAACAACTTTAGGGAAATTCGTTTTTATTATTTATTATTTTTACATAAATTTGTTGCCACCACCATCCACAAACACTACCACTTATTTTATATAAGTACATAAATTGGGTAAATTAAAATAATATATTTTTTGAATTTAAACAGGGAACTGTTTTTAAGTATAAAAGTACAGGTTTAGGGAAATCCGTAATTTGCATGCAGGATTGAGAGTGCAATGCAAGGATTAGTATGTTTTTTGGTTTCATCTAATTCTCTCTTTAATCAACTACAACATTCAGTGATCCTGTCTCATACACCACTCTTCAGATTCACCTTCTCTACATAACATAACTCCTTCTATATGACTCACTGAATTTGCCAAGTTATCTTATATTCATTCATTAGAAATATAAATACAATAGTTAAAACACATTTAAGTTTCCTGCGTTTTAAACCATATTTTCTGGAGTTGCAGAAATGTGCAGCAGGTAGAATGAAGCAGCTGCCTCTGTTACTGTTACCATAGAAAATAATGAAGCAGAAATCTTGGGAAATAAAATATATCTATTCTTTCCTCTGCCTCCCTGTGCTCGTCATTGCTTTGGCTCAGCCTCAGTTGCCAAGGGACGTTATATTCATAAAATTCATATGAACCACATCAACCTCACTGGAATTTCTGGTCAAAAGTCAAAATTAATTAATTTAAAGCGTTTAAAACTATGAGTAAAGTTAGACTACATAGAAAATATTCAAAATTCTAAATTGATGGTGGGTGTTATCACTACTAGAATTAGAGAATGATGGACTCTTACAGCAAATGGAACTCAATCTTTACGATATCTTGCCCAAAATCCTTTCTTCCTTGCAGAATCATTATCGGACAGGGATCGGCTCCACTTGGATCCAAGTGAAAAGTGCCGCCTCAAGAATGGCTTTCCAAATGTGCTCCTACCACTGGAGCTAGGCTCCATTTTTGAAACTTTTCCTCCCAAATTAATATCTTTTTGGCGATCAAAAACATCAAAACCACCATCAAGGTAGCTATCAACTACACGGTTTCTGGATATCTTGTGGTTCTTGGCCTTTATCTCTGATTCAGCCCGAAGAACTTTTCTAGACAACTTTGAAAAGTGCTTCTCTCCAACCATACAAATTGGACAAGCTGGATCATACCTATCTGCCTCTGGTGTCATAGCCTCTAAACACTCTGCATGATATGCATGACCACAGACCAGCACAGCAACAACCGAGAGATCATTGTTGGCAATAAACTTCTGGTTGCTCCATGTTGATCTCTCAGTCAAAAGCTTTGAGCAAGCCCCACAAGATTGTAGTTCCATGGAGGGAGAATATGAGAACCTGCTACTGGATCCACTTATCTTGTGACGACCAGAGCCAAAACACTCACTATCAAAAGACCACCTTTCCCTTTGGGATGATGCCACCATCTCAGAGAAGGTTCGCATTGACCAGCCATCAGATGATCCACATAGGGATCCAGCAGCCATTTCATTGCTGCAAGTAGAGAGTACAAAGGATGGCCTACCTTCAGAAATTGAGTTGTCTGGCGATTTCAGACCCATGATTCGACTATCAGAAATCTGTCTCAACAGAGGGTGTGCTGGAGAACGATGTGCCCATCTTGTTGGGGTAGAGTTGTGAAGATGGTGATAATTGTGATTAGGCAAAGGATCTGCTGTGGCTGTTGAGAAGACTGAAGGTATTGAAAAAGAAAGATTTGGTATTGAAGATTCCGCTGGGTTCTTCACCTAAAGAGAAACACAGATTAAGAGTGAGCCCAGCAGTACTACAGCAGAAAGCCTAAAAATCAGATTATGCACCACAAAGCTCATGGTTCCAATTCGGTTGCTCAAAACTAACCACTGTAGAAAAATTGCTTGACATGGACAGATCTGCAACAAGCACATGGAGGGAGAACAAAGAGAAATCAATGCCAAACAAAGAAACATCAACCCAATGAACCAAAGTGCATAAAAGACAGCATCAAGAACAGAATGTCAATAACATTATCTGGGACCATTCAACACAACAAACCAAGTTTGAAAACTATACACTGGATAGGAAAATAGCAAAAAGATAAGGTGGTGAACACAGCCATACACAATATAAAGAAGACTCACGTGTGAGATAAAGATCCCTTGAATATAAAAAGGCAACAGCAAGGGTTTTTCTTTTTCAAAAGATATATAAAATCCCACCTATTTTCTCAGAAGCTATTGATTATGTATTTACTAATATTTGTGTTGCATTGTGAAGCCTGTTTGTAATCATTCTCAAAGCCTACGACTGTACTGTGCAGGATTTTCATTTTTGCGTAAGCATACTGAAAGGGCTTCAATGTCAAGGTTGCCTAACGGTAACAGAAACATTTCTCATGGGATAATTGCTCCACCACCATACAACAATTTACAAAAGGAAATTGTATACTGTTCCATCCTATATTATGTACTAAAAGTAAGAATACCCCCAAAAACGATGGGGGTGGAAGAGGCCTAAGTGTTTTAACTAAGACTGACCCGTCAAACATTGTGCTTATGGTAAAGGACAAAAGAATAATAGAGTTCAGGGTTTGCATTTACCAGAAGAGGGGGTCATCAGATTTGCAACCAGTGCCTCATCAACAGGGGACTTCAGAGAAATAGGAGTCACAGAATTCTCCATGATGCTTCCCCCATCTGACAAATTACCTCTTTCGGAACTTAATGAACCTTTTAACTCCATGCTGACATTTCTACTGTCCACATGAGATGTGTGATAAGAAGGATTCTCAATTTCACCAGCAACACGCTCCCTACTATCCCATTGAAAGCTCCACGATGGTGAACAAACAACATCTCTACGCACGGTTTCACCTCCAGTTCTGTTAGGAAGATTAGGATCCTTTGCAGCAGCAACACAACAAGCTGATCCCATGATAACTGCAGAAAAACGTAGAAGCCAATCTAAACTATAGCCACAAACACTAATTACTCTGTAGTGTAAAGACAAATTCAAGATTTGCTTATACTTTTTTAACAAAAAAGAAATCCAATTGTGTACCTGGAAATCACAATTGAAAACTCAAAAGCCACCACCTCAATTTCCAGCAAGAAATGGTAACCCTACTTCCTCCTGAAAAATAAACAAAAAGGAAAGACGATTAAACTCTTAGATTTCAAGGTAACTAAAAAAACCTTCCAGAGACCAAAAAGCTCCAGACAAGGAACCAAGCCCTAGACTTCGGATTTCTAACGCTCTAATCTAACGAAATCTAATTCAGAGAAAATTCCAACGGAAAACTCAATCGTAAAAAACTGTTTCTATTAATTGCATCCAACGATTAGAAACTAAATACATATGTAAAAAAAAAAATCAAAACGACCAACAGCTTCAACCGTAAATACAAGGTTTCCTAACATAAACATAAAAAAGAGGAAGAACAATTAAATCCATTCTACAAGTATGAAAAACCACTCAACCATCTTCTAAGTTAAATAAAACCAGTTCAAGTAAAAGATTTCCATATAAACAACAGAAAGCACTAATTACGATACGCACACACAAACAGCGTCATTATGCACACTTCAAAACACAAATCCAGAGCCAATACCTAGAAATAACAACCTAATCCGGTTCATTTTCTTCAAAAATCCATGAACTCGTCGAAACAATTAAGAACAAAAAATTCAATCCTCTCTCAGCTAATTTATTTCCTCGAGCCTCAAGAATTTCTAGGGTTTCGAAACATTCTAAATACTAGTAGCGTTGATGCATACGACTAACTATTAACATGATTAACGAAAAGGAGAAATTGAAGAAGAAGAAGAAGAAGCATGCGCGAATCTTACGCGGAAACTACAAACTGAGATAAAAGAGGGAAAATAGTTGAGGTGTGGTCATAGACGGAAATGGACTTGGTGGCGTCCGTTTGAGAGTTAAAGCACGGCGGCGGCGGAGCAGAAGCCGGTACGACGGCGTTAGGGCAGAGGTTGTTGAAAACGGAACGGTGGCGCTGTGTTTGTTTCTCTGTATTGTGTGACTGTGACTCACTGCATCTTTCTCTTTTTATTTTTCTTCTGCAAACGTCTGTTTCTATCTTTTCCTTTTGCTCTTTCCACACCTCTCTTCTCTGCGTTTCTCGCTCTTTAATAATTATTTATTTTTTTATACCAAAAAACAAAAAAGTGCGCGTTGAATATTATAATAACTCATAAGAAACCATGGATGAGAAATGGACGCTTTAGTTTCCACCACGTGGAGCGCACTATAAGCTCACATGCACCCAATTAAGAGAATATTACAGAAATTGCGACCGAGGAGAAACCATTGACCAAGATCTTTCCGTGGTTACAACGCTGGTCAATTTTTGCCATGCTCTGACTAAGACTATGACCGTTCGATGCGTTTAGAATTATCAAGACTCATAACACCAAAACAGCGTAATGTTATCTTGAGTCCGATATAGATATTGACATTCTTTGTAGTCAACATACGTATTGGATATCGACATTTGACATTCGTATGATATCTATCAGTGAAGTGTTTAATTCAAATTAATATTTATTGAATTTCTGACAATTATACACAGTTCTAACACACTTTTAAAAATAAAAAATATATTAATTTTTTAAAAACATAAATTTATTGTATAAAATTTTATTATGATTAAAAAAAATACATAATAAATCATTTTAAACCAGCTATTACATCTTTCTACTTAAAAAAAATCTGAAATATACTTATGCATATAAATTTTTATTTTTTTAATTTAAATTTTAAATATTATATATATTTCTGTGTTCCTATCCATCCTGTTTGTGTACATGTCTATTGCTACATAAATTTAGAATGATTTCAGTTTATCATAAGTCAATGTTGTTGAAACTCTCCCATTAACTAACTATAAACTCTAATTTCAAAGTAATTGTATCTCATTTTTTTTATTCAGCCTCTTCTAAAAAAGTCACATATAGAGTGTCACAACGTGCTTTATTTTCTATAGTAGACGCAATTTTATCGATCATGCTTATTTAACCTTATTCTAGCTATCATAATTTTCATAAAATTGATATATTTTTTAATTTTTTATATATTATGTCAAAAACTGTTTTATTTATAGCTATATTTTATTAATTGAACATTTTTGTGTGTTGTTTCTAAAGTCGCTGTTGACTTTTGTTGCATGTGTGCTTAAAATGCAACAAAGTCTTTTTTTTTTCCTCTCAAACTCATTAGAAAATGCATTTATTGAAAGACCAAAAGCTTTGAATGGTTTATTAAGACTCTACTACACATCTTCTTCATTCTTTTCAGGTGGAGCTATGCTTATTATATTAACAAGGGGAAAAAATGTCAAACGAAATATGTTGGAGATCCCATATCGACTAGAGATTAGAGTCTTTCATGATATTAGAGTCTTTCATTGTATATAAGTGAGTGCAAACCTCAACCTCATGAGCCGATTTTATGGAGTTGAGTTAGACTTAAAGTCTACTTCTTAACAAAATATACTATCCTGAGGATTTAATATTGAGATGTTTTTGGGTTTTTCTTTTAATATATTTCAATTAAAAACTTGTAATGAATATCTAATGATTATATTATATAAAATTTTCACAGAAAATTATAAAATCACTCACAATTTTAATAAGAAAAAACAAATTTATTTTATAAAATATTTTAAAATGAATCATAAATAAAAACCAATAACTTGTTTCCGGTCAACAAAATGGAACCATGTTATTTGTGAAAATCGTACCAAAAGCTATATAGAACACAGAAAACATTACAGGCCCATAATTTTTGTAAAGCCCAAAAATCTCAAATTTATTTTAGGTAAAGGAAATTACTTCCTGCATCCAATAAATTAACATACATCCAATTATCATTGGAAAATGACTAAAATGCCTCTTGGAATATATTTCCAGATTTAAAAATAATTATTGTAATAAAAAAGATAGTGACATTTTTGTAATATTTTTGCCATTTTCGCTATTTTTAACAACGATTTCGCTGAACTGTGGTTATATATCTAAACATGTGTAATTTGTGACGATTTCTAAACAAATCGTGGTTATATATGAATACAAATCTTACCCATAGAGCGAAGCTTCTTTTCTTTTCACTCTTGAATGTTCATTTCGTCTTCTTTCTCACTCCACTTGATCTAAAAATTACTGTAAACCCGAACTTATAAACCTAAATAAGTTTTATGAGATACTTCTTAATATTTAGAAAAAAATTATAATCAAAGAAAAGTGTTAATAATTGACACTGTCCACGTTGCGTCATAAACCAGTAGCAAGCTTTTTTACTTTTTTGGTCCAGAAGAGTTTTTTGAATTAATTAATCTTGCACTTCTCTTTGCTTCTCATGGGTGCTATTTACACACCATGCTGCAACCATCACTTTATCACTTTAGTTTTATCAAAAGCCACTGATATCATCAAGAACATGAAAACAACTAAGAGAAGCAACTTTTTGGTACCATTTATAAAAAGCACACCCACAACAACAACAGAACCATGCCATTGCCAATGCCACACTATATGATATTTTCAATATTCCATTATTATTTAATCAAGCAAGATCCCACACTTTAATAACATAACATGTCTTATAACAAACATTGCCTCACCCTAGAACACTACTAATGATTCCATTCCACCAGACACAACAACAGCAGCAAGAGAACAACCTTAGTTTCTCAGACTCTTCACCACAGAAACATGTTGTCTGCAGTGGCCACAATGGGTTGGTTAAGGCAGGGCATGTGCATGGGATTCATGAAGTTATTGTTGATGTTGTTATAGCAATGATGGTTATCGTTTGTGGGTGTTGTTTTGTTGATGAGATTGATGATGTGATTGAGCGAGTGAAGGGTTTGGGTGAGTTCAGTCTTCTGGGCCATGAGAATGGAGTTTTGAGCCTGGAGCTTGAGATGGTATTGGGTGGTGATGTTGAGTTGGGTGAAGAGTAGGTTATTCTCCGTCTGTAGACGCTGCAGTTGTGCAGTGAGATCGTCCATGTGCTTCTGCTTTCGCATCCTTGATCTTCTGGCCGAGTCACGGTTGGATTGCTTTCTCTTCTTCTTTTTTTGGTCCATCAGACGCTGCAGATCCTCCTCAGACCCTGAACTCTGAATCTGCTTTGTGGAAATGCTAGAGGTTCCACTGAATGAGGCCATCACATGTGTATAATTTACAACTAGACTACAATGGAAACAGAGGAAAAGGAAAAAACAGGGGAAGAGAATGATTTTTAGTTAAGCTAATAGTGTAGAAGATTGTTATTGTTATTTTTATTATTGTAGCTAAGATATGTGTATAAAAGGGAAGTGGTGTTGGGGTTAATTATGAGAAAACATAGAACCAATAGAGGAAGACAACTGAGAAAGATTGAACAAGGTGGGTCCTGCGTCTGAGGGAGGAATTGATCATAAACCCTGAACGAAGGATCTCACTGAGGACTGGAGACATTAATGAAAAACATGAACATGTATGTTAGATGGGTTATGAGGATGAAGATTTTGGAAGGAAGAGGTTTTGTGGTTAAGAAGGAGAGTGGTGAGTGGAGGGTTTTGCTGAGAAAAAACCAGCAAGGGTTTGAGAAGAGAAGAGGAGAGGAGGAGAAGGGGAGAAGAGGAGAAGAGGAAGTAAAAATTGAAGAAGAGGGTTGAATTTATAAGAGAAGGAAAGGGTGGAGAGAGTGAAGAATAGGGTGAATAGAAGAAAGTGGGATGGGAATAGGGAAATAATTTCTTAGTGAAAGAGTAACTTTATATGTTGGTTTCACATTTCACTCCTAGAGTTGTCAATACATTGATTAAAATAGTTGTCGAACGGGATTGAAATCAATAGAACTATTGAACCATTTCTCGGTCGGTTGGTCGATCTGTACTTCACTCCTTCTTTTCGAATGAACACTTGCAACTCTCATTCTTTCACTCTTTATTTTCGTCAACTCCGGACTTAGTGGTACTTGAAAAATGCACTACGACACTCAAGTCAAACTTCAACACTTGACACTCAACATTTAGTACTAGATGATAACACACATGATCCTTTGGGATCTGTGCTTATTTATATAATTATTGTGGGTCTTTCATCATTATTGTGCCTAATAAAATCATATTAATATTGGATCATTGATTAGTTTCATTATTAGTTATTCGGTCGACCTGGATGTCGAGTCTCATGTTCAGTTGTGCGGACCCGACTGATATAAGTTGTCAACATATCAACACTCAAAATATATAGAGAGAAGATATAAAATTCTTCAATTCTACAATTCATAAGTTGTTAAGATAGCAACATTCATAGAATATTCAAAGAAAATCCAAAACTTCCAATTCCACCATCCTAGAAATTTCAGTGTTTTTTTTATATTTTTCTAAAACTATTTATGTCATCCATTTTTTCTCTCTTATGATTATTTTTACTGCAATCTCTTTGATTTATTAGGATATTTTGGTCTAAAAACTATTACAAGAATTATTGTTATTTTAATTTGAATTTTATATAGTGAAGAAGTGGTAGAATTTTCAATTTCATTTTCAGTTCCAACCATTAAAGACAATCCAACATCATCAACCACCATCAACATAAACTAAAGAAAAACTGAAGCAATTAATATATATGAAATGAAGAGAATATACCTTCTTATTTTGAATATCATAATGCACATAAATAGCTTTTGGAGTCTTTACAGCTATGTTTTGTTACATCTTTATTCTCTGCCCATTGGAGAGCATTTTTAAAGCCTCAAAATATGTTACTTAAACTATATAATATGTTCACTTCCAATCCTACTACTATTACTTTTCATGATCTATTATTAATTAATGGAAAATTTTATTGAAAAATTATGTAGTCAACTCCAAATATTTATGAAATGATAATTCAGAGTGTGAAGATTATAAATGAACAATCAAATGTAAAAAGAATACTATAATACTTAGTTTAGTCATCACAGTATTTGCTATTTTTTTAAGTAATTTCCATTTTTTATTTTATTCTATATGTATGACATAATAAAGCTAAAACTTTGTTATAAACCTTTCTAATCCATTTACTATTATAATAAAAAGATAAATATTATTTGAGTACTACTGCTTTATTATTTGAAATGTAAAGTTACAGATCTTACAATTAATATATTTTAATATTTTACTGTCGATATAGCTAATATAGTTATTTTTTTAGATATGCATACTTAATTTCAAATAATATTTTTAATTTATTAGTTTTAGTGAGGAAAGCTTATTTAAAGTTGAAACAGTGCTTATAGGAACTATAATAATATTAAATAATTAATACATGAGCTGGTAAAGAACAATGTTTATAATGTGATTAGGTATGTTAATTAAATATTATGTTATCAATTGTTGTAGTTTTAAATTCAAAAAGTAAGTTTAAGCCACAAATCATTTGTGATATTAATGCTTGTATTCGTGTAAGGCACCAGATAAAATATTTTTGTAATGTAGTTTTTAAATTATAAAAAAAACAAACTCGTACGTAATACTTAAAATTAAAAAGGAAAATAAAACATTTAACCAATTATTTATTGAATAAAATGTCCATATATTTTACCTGCAATTGGAAATTTAAATTTAATATTTACAATGATATTTCTTGTTTAATAAAAAAAATATTTTGCATATTTCAGTTTATAGCTCAAAAACTTATAACCTAAATAATTAAAAGAGAATGTTTCATCAAACAAATTTATGGACTAAATCAAGACAAACTTATTTAGAATGTTGTAATTAAAGTAAAAGTGTTATAATTAAAGTTTAATAATGACGGACTTAATTTGATGTGATTTTTTAAAATATAATATTTAACTTTATATATATATATATATATATATATATATGAACTTAATGTTTTTATTAAAATTATTAATGTGGGTATATTACCCTATCTTATTTTTGCATTTTTCATTTACCCGTGGAAAAAGTAACATTCGAAAGGTTAAAAATATCAAAACCCAATAATAATGAAATAATACAACTAAGTGACTATTGTAAAGTAAGAACAATGTGGTATGCACTGAGAATATAATTAACACTTTTCATAAAGAATTAACTTAGTACAAAAAAATATAAAGTATTAATTAAAGCAATTAAATTCTTTTTAAGTGTATAATTAAATTAAGCAAGATATTAAGACTTTTTTATGAATAAAATAATCACATATAATTTTTTTTTATATTTAGTACACTATAAACAATAATATTATATTAATTTAGGAGAGTGAGGTTTTCCATACATATGAAACTTCACCTCAATTATTGTTCATAAAGTGGAAACTTGAGTTAGTGTTTCTGATATTTTGGTGGTAGTTGGTGATGTGTGAGTGTGAAAACTGGTCCCTTCCAAGAAATGCACTTCACACAACTACCACAAAATCCAGTTTCGTGATCCATTAACAAAGGTTGATGTAGTTAGGAACAATGAAACTAAAACTTTGTTCTGATTTAAGTGTGAGAGATAATATAGTTAGATCAATTATCGTATTTGAGATATTGTCCGCTTTGAAGATCGGTGATCTGTCATGGTTTTATCTTTAAAAGACATTCCAATGAGTTGGAGGAAAAATGAGTATATAAATTAATACGTCTTTTAAGGACAAAATCGTAACGGAACACTGACATTCAAAATAGACAATATTTTGAATGCGGTAATAGAGTTTAACGAAATTATCAAACTGAGGTTGGAACAAAGTTGATTTTTCATATCAGGTAACGTTTAAACCTTATTCATATCTTATAAATATGTACATTTAAAATTTGTTGGTTTAGGATTTAGGGTTTAGGATATTTGTAAATTTGAAATTTGTAACGTACCTATACATGTTTTTGAACCTTATAATGTCTTCTTCTCTTAAAAGTTGTGTATATGTATCTAACGTTAACTTTTTACCACTAAAAAAAGTTGAGTTCCATTTGTGAGCAAGTTGATGAAAAGCACTAGTAGATGGTTAAATTTGATTGCACAAGTAGAAAGCAAAAAACCTAACACTAAGTGTACAATTGTGTAGTGTACATACTATTTTATACCTTTGTCACGATGGAAAGCAATGGTCATGCCTTATTCACAAAACTTCACACTTTCTCTCAATATAATTTTTTTTTATTATTAAATAATAATTAAAATAAAATGAGATACTTCAAGGGTGTTCCAACTCTTATACAGACATTTTGAGGATGTCATAACCCTTATACAGAAAGTAGCTAAGACTAAGCTGTTGAACATCCTCTCAATATAATAGTGACAAAAGTACTAGTTTACAACTGTCATCTGTTAATATAATTTTAAAATGAGTAATGATAGATTGACACTCTTAAATGACATCCATGTTGACTTGACAATCAAATATAGTATTATTTTATTTAAAATTTTTGTTTATATTAATTTTTATTAAGAAAATATAATATTTTATTATTAAATAGGATTCTAAAGTGAAAGTGAGTGAAAAAACTAGTGTCAAAGAAATGTTTTTCTTTCAAAATTGTTCTATTTAAATAAAAAAAATTATTTCTCTTACTAATTATAATATGATGTAAGATTCAGCACTAATGTTTTATACATCAAGATTTCATAACAAATAATAATGCATTTTATATTTATTTATTCTATTTATTTTCAAGTGACTTTTCTTAGAAAATATAGTTTATTTTTATCTTCTTTGTTTTTCTCTTTTTTCCTTTTTTTATTCTTCTCTCTCACCAATTATATGGTGGAATTGACAAAATAATTCTAGTATTATGTTAATGGAGGAAAATTAAAATTATATTTTTTTTTAACTTTCTTATGTCTATTTCTTCTTTTGCTATGTTTTTTGGGTTGTACACATAATTATGCAAAATATAATTTTGATAAAAGTGTAGCCAAGTCATGAATTGACACCTTGACGGACCTAATAACTTTTCTGAAATGACAACATTAGTACCCTAAAAAGAGAAATTGTAATGACGTTTTCATGCAAATACTATTTTTTTTTCTCCTTTAAAGATTTCCATTTCGTTACGTTTATGTCAAAGGCTCCAAAAATAATTACTTAATACCAAGGGAATTATTATACCAAAACTTTTTTTTTTGTGAGACATTAAAAGAATTCACCAATTTCTATATAAGTTTTTTGATATTAAATATAAAAAATATATATTTATGTATCAAATATATGTAAAGAACTTATATACTTATATATATAAATAGATATTAGTAGGTAGGTAAAGATTATAAGTTTGAAGAAAGTGTATTGAGAAGGTTTTTTTGGACTTGTTTTTGGGTAAGGAATTTGACTAGTAATTGTGTTCATTGGATGTTTCGTAATCGATGTAATACTTGTCTTAATTACTGTGGGAAATTCAGGTTTAGGGTTACTCATATTTTCCGTGAAGAGAATGTGTGTGCTGATAAGTTGACTAAGTTTGGATTTATTCATAGAGAATCTTTTCATTGGTATAATAGGCTACCATATAGTTTGTTCTTAGAATTCTTTATGAATAGATATAGTCTACATATGTATCGTTTTTGTTAATATATGGGTTTTAGTCTAGTCTCCCCATATTTTTGTATTTTTTTTAATAATACTTTTTCATACGATGACAAATGATTGTTATTACTTGAGGTGTCAGCATAGTTGAGATGTCAAGTTGCATAGTGATGCCTAACATGAAAGCTTTTATTTTAAAAAAATGTGTGTGGATTTTTGGTTGTTTTGAAAGTTGTTTTAGGGATTGTTTTGTGTGTATCGTGTTTTGCCCTTTTGACTTAAGTTTGGTTATAAGGTTTCTGATACGATAATTTAACATTTTTCTTTTAAAAAATAATAATAACTAGAAACATCTTTTCATTATTTTTATTTTAGTATTAAAAACAAAAAATAGTAATGAATTTTAGATGAAAAATTGATTGTGGGTGTTGTGTGTAAAATTGTTTCAAACAATAGTTTGCCTAAAGAAAAAATGGGAAGAGAATCAAATAAACCCTAAGATCAAAACTATAAGTGATATGAAGATGAAAGGTGTTTGGCCTCAGACAAAGAACACAAAGTTTGACAATGATAATGGAGAAAAAAAGTGCCTACGTACCTTAGCTGCAAGCACATTACCAAATTAATATAAAAAAAGTGCTAGGATCATATTGTGGTGCCAAAAGAATATACCCAAGGGAGATTCTCATTGAAATTCACTATGAACTTAAACAATTCACTAGAAGTTTGGAACTTCTCATCACCCCATTAAATTGTTCATTTCTTAGTTTCATTGGCCCAATTTTTCACCTTCCTCGTTTTGGTATCGTGTTGAAATATTAAAACTCAATGAGAAAAGAGTTCCCTCGAAGTGCAATAATTGCAACTATCTCTTTATGTTTCTTTCTACACGTACGAGCTCTTGGATTGAAAACAATGAGAGAAAAAAGTGACACATTGTGGAAAAGGGATTGGTGGTCGGTTTTGTTGGGCCACCAAGTGTTTTCCACTTTCCACAGAGGGGTCCCAAATCTAATCTTGGACATGTTACATCATCCATCAAGAAGAAGATTCGTGTGTGCATTCATATTTCTAGGTGCATCTTTTACCAACTCCATTTAAGAACATGCAACATCAACTAATAAACACTTCCTCACTTCAAAATTAAGCTTTAATGTGACAAGAATAATCACTAGCAAGATAGTGTTGAATAACAGAACTTTCATCTATAAAACAGACAATAATTCGAATGCAGTTATTGATCATAGTAATATTATCTTAATAACTTTGAGGTCGAAACAATGTTAGAGACGAAAAGAGAAAAAGAGCTTGGACTTGATTACGCCGGTAACACACTTTGTGCAGTTCTCTTTACTTGACACACCTATGTCTATCAATCTCATCATCTGGGTTGCATTGATAAGTGAGATTTAGATGCATAGGAATAATTACAGTTTTAAAGATGGAGTGATTGACCATTTTGAAATTTTCTCCTTGAGACAATTAAAAGTTTGGTCTTGGATCACGTTAAAGTTGTCTTCTATAGGTTTCTCCTTCTCGGATTGGTGCCTAGAATCCTTGGTTTGTATGCATTCGATTATAAATTGTTGAAGGGTTTAAGTTGGTTGGATTTTTTTTTGTCTTTGAGAGGAACTAGCTAGTATGGTAGCTTTGTGTGTTAGGGATTTCTGGTTGATGTTGTATATAAGGGTTGAACCACACTTTAAGTGAGTCACATATTTTTTTTTGTCAATGTGTTAGGGAATTTTGGTTGGAGTTGTATATAAGGGTTGAACCACACTTTAAGTGAGTCACATATTTTTTTTATTGATAAAAAAAATATGCTAAACCTTAATTGATTATTTGAATAATAGTTAGAGATATAATATAGTGAGATTGGTTGTTTAAGAAATGCAGTTGCTTTTAGAGATTATAAGTAGTTGATGTAAGTAACGACCAAAATTCAATTTGTACAACATGGATCCATGTGCTGCTGTGGTGTGCATATAGCAAAAGTGCCACTGAAATGGTTCTACTTTATCATCTTTAATAAGGCTTCGTACAAGCTCTATATATGCCTTTCATAATCATTATTCCTACTACATAGCATTGCAAAAGCAACGCAACATACCTTGCATTCATGTTTCCTTTTTCCTTCTTTGAAGGGTACCACCTAAACTCAAAAACAATACATGTTTATGCATCTTGGTTAAAAAAGGGAAAAGATACAAAATTCCAAGTGTAAAACTCACTGCACGTGCGAGGACCCTGGCCCTGCCCACTGGTGCCATTTCATTGTTCACCCTGCTTTTAATTTAATGTACTAGCTACTCAAGAACATTTCACCTTTGTTTCCTTAATCACTAAGGCATTTATTAGCCCATGTGATCATTTTTTTTAGTAAAGATATGTATCTTTGTGGGGTTTAATAATGTCTGCACCTCCTCACAGTGAAATGAAATGAAGAATTTTTTATCAAGAAAAAAAAATAAATAAATATGAACCAATTTAGAATGATCTAAAACACTCATTTTAAGAGAGACACTCTATGAGTTAATCAAAAGTTGTTAATTCAAACCAACAGAAACAACTAAAAAAGAGATATCACAAAATCGACTTACTCAAACTAACAAAAACTCTCGATCAAGAACAAACAAGTCACCGGATCAAAACACCAGTCAGAGAAAGAAAAACAAACAAAAACAAATTTAGATGTAATTTAAAACCAAACCTTTATATGAACCAATGAAAAAATTTCAGAATCATCAATGACTCTTTCTTTAAAGATGTTTTTGTTCCTATGTCTCAAAATCTTACTAATAACTGTAACTCAAATACTTCTCAAATGACATTTACATAGACTAGGAATGAAATGCAGAATACACGTTCTTCTCATGTAATTCCTTAATCCACTAGGTAATCACAAACTGTACCAGTAGGCACCGGACGAACCCACCCGGCCGACCGACCGAATGCACAATAAATGTAACGGCATTTATGTGACACGCTTAGGTGGTTAAGATACACCTCCGAAGAATAAGGAATAT
>Ga0123342_1001989_pt1 | contig 34303 bp, 12 predicted proteins | sample Turbeawhitnodule_FD_89960 | JGI IMG/M metagenome (GOLD analysis project Ga0123342, IMG submission 89960) | Root nodule microbial communities of legume samples collected from Mexico - Turtle bean Mexico white nodule | ecosystem: Host-associated > Plants > Roots > Nodule | place: Mexico: Nepantla... | reverse complement strand
AGAGAGGGAAAGGGTAGAAAGAAAAACGAAGAAAAAGAGAGAAGAGGATACAGATCAGTGTCTTTTCTGCGGAGGTCATCGTACATATACTTGTAGGGGGTTCCGAATTCGTAGACATTGGGTTCCCTGAGGGAGGGACCAGGGAGCTTCACGTGGGCACCAGTGCCGTAAGAAGACACGTCGAAGCCCTCCCTCTTGAGCAGGGAATGAGCCTCCATGCTCCTGTTCTGGTTCGAAGAACACACCATCGCGTAACGAAACTTCATCTCTTCTCTTCTCTTCTCTTCTCTTCTCTTCTGAGGCTTGTTTGTTTCTTGTTATTGGTTGAAACTGAGATGCTGAATTGAAGAGAAGAAGAGAACACAGAACGGAACAGAATCTCTGCAATGGAGTTAGGGCAAAATTATTATTACTATTATTATTATTATATTATTATTATATTATTATTGTTGTTTAAGAAGGCTTGTGTGATTTTTTAAATTAAATATGATTTTATTTTGAACTAATAATATACTATAATTTATTTTTTTTATAAAATCCACACTGAGAATCATATCTAATATTTCTGGTGTAAAACTCAAGTTTTCTACTAGCAAACATTGAACATATTTTATTATTATTATTAGTCATAATTTATGAAAAAAGTTAGACTTATCTTCTTTTAGGTTTTGTTAAATTACAGTTGGACATTTTTAAATTTTAAAATAACAACTAGCTTTTCTTAAAATTTTATTGAAATGATCATCAATTTTTGCTAGTTTTTAAAAGATATTTACTTTTTTATATTTTAAAAATATATCTTCCTTTTCTATGTATTTTTAATAAAATAATATGTATCTTCTTGCTTTGTCACCTTTTATTGCTATATATATAAAATATTAATGGCTAAAAAACGTTATATCATATTTTAAAGAAAAGTTAAGGAAGAGTTAGACTTATAGAATACACATGCAAAAAATATTAGTTATAAATTAAAATATATAAAATTGTGTGAGTAGTTGTTGATTTTATTTGAGAGTGAGAATAGTTATAGTAGTACGAGTTTTTATTAAATAGAATTGGGTTTCTTTTGGACTATAATATAAAAAGAAATAAAAAGAGAGTGGGTGAGTTTATTAAAGAGCCAGGTTACAAATAGGAATTTAGCATTTTTTTTTCCTTATTTATCAAAGATTTCGATAAACCCTTTTTTCTTGTCTTATTTTATTCCTTTTCAAAAGACAAATCCCTATCATATTCTCCTTTGAATGTTGATTTGTTGAAAAAAAAATTAGAACACCAATTTCGAGTATTGTTGTGGGTAAATTTCATCTCTTTTCTTCCATTTTCATTTTTTTCTTCTTTATAAAAGGAAAAAAAATTGTGAGTTGTGTTTGGTTTTGAAATTGTATATTAGGGTTACAATCATTAAAGCAACATAAGGACTTTTGATGTAAATTTAGTGTACAAGAAAATCTCAAGGCAAGGAAAATTAGCTCCTTTCTAAATTCTAATTTCTTATCTAAGTATGATTTGAGTTTAATCTAGATTTAAGAAACTTTACATGCCATAAATAATTTGTTTTTAATTCATTAAAAAATATTATATACACTAAAAAAGTTATTAAATAAAAATTAATGTAAAATAAAAAATAAATGACTAAATTATATATATTTTTTATAAACTAAAAAAATATTAATATTTAAATTACTTTTTATTATTAATAAAAAAATTATAAATTAATGTTTAATTAATTATCAAGATTTTAGCTATAGTTTTGACACAATTTAACAATAAATTATGATATCATACTTTGTTAAAATTGAATAAAATCTGTGAAATTGAAACATTGAGGTGCATCTCTTCTAAGTTCCCTTACAATAATATAAATTCATTAAATATTTAATAAGAGTCATTATGCTAATATAATAAATATAAAACAATCCATAAACCAAACCTTACTACTAGACAACCCGTGAAGTGTTTAAAAATAATATTTTTTTTATCACATTCTAGATTCAAAGTTTAAATCACAATTTTTCAAACTAGAAAAGAATTAAGCACAAAAATAAAACTACTAGCAATAATAGAGAAAATGAAAACATACTTGAATTAATAAAAGATAATAAATTTCACTCTAATGATCAACACATGCATATCTTTCATAATTCACAACCCATGTAAGTGTTTTTTTTTATTATTGTTGTGTGTGGATATTTTTATTTATTATTTTATCAGTATCTTATTAGTATATATTTTGTTAATTGTTGAAAATTGACCTCATTGATAGATTGATAAATTCATATGCAAGTTTAGTGATTAAGCTAAATGTCATTAATTATTAATGATTTATATTTAATTACACTTGTATCCAAATTTGATTTATAGTTCAACTTTATTTATCGGTTTTGAACAACATGTTTTCACTATTCACTTGTTATAAATAAAAAAATCATTAATCTTTGAGATTCCTCTTTAATTGTTTAACATAAATCATTTTATTTGTAATAATCCTTTTTCAAGATGCTCAATTTTGGGATAAGTTTTTATGGACTTTGTTGAAAATTTCTTATACATGTTGATTTAGTTTCCCTCAACAAATTTTAATTGTGTTGAGCGTTTCCAAAAGAAACTTAATTTTAATAACTTACTTTTGTGATTTTCATTGTATAATTTTTTAAATTGTATTAATATTCATATGAATAAATTATAAATATTGTATTTTATTATTTCAATTACTTTTTTTGAGTGGAAATTGGACAATGTTATAGATTAAGCTGATATTTAGTGAATTAATGGTAATTGAAAAATGTTTAGTGAGGAAGTAACATCTTTGTGTATGTGTAAAATTTAGGTATTGAATAGTAGGGTGAAGTCTCACCAAGAACTAAATGAATATGCAATAATCTATAATGACATATGTGAGTTAACAATTAGGACCATATTAATAGACAATTTTATGGTTATATATACTTTAATATATGATAAGAGTTAGTATTAAATATTTAAATCTATAATTTGTCTATATATTTTAAGCATTAATTTGATCCTTTCAAAACAATTAGTGTGTTTGATTATCATAGTTAAATAATTAAAATAATTTATTTTTTATTGTTAATAGTTTACCTACAAAAGTTAAATTGTGAAACCAACAAAAGTTTACTAAAGATTTCAAATTGAAAAATACTATTAGAGCAAAAATTAGAGGAGTTATAGTATAAAGAATAAGACTTTTCATTAAATATGCTCCTAATTACAATGTTATAGAAGATTTGAATTTTTTAATGAATAAAGAATGAGATGTGTATAAATAAGTGTTACATGTTTAGGGTTTCTTAAACTATTCCTAAGTTTATAAAATACTTTAACTATGTTGTAAATTGTCAAATTTCTTTAAAAAAAAACTTTTATTCTTTGAGTGGTTGATTAAGAATGGATGCTATCTAGATTTCTATAAGTGTAAAGGGAAAACTTAAGTTTGTACACACGCATGAAGGGAGTTAATGTTTTCATCATTTGAGGTTCAAGCACTTGGCTATCAACTATAACTTTTATTTCAATGATAAATGATCAATCCATCAAGTAGTATTAGAGTTAATGTCACCGGTTCAATTCTAGAAGGACAATTGTTGAGTGAAAGATTATTGTAGCTTGTACAATTATCCTATGGTATAGATCATGATTGTATGCTTTGGGGATAAACATTGTTTAACGTGTTGTTTTGGTGTAGACGGTGTCTTGCTGGATCATCTAGTGTGTAGAAGTTGGTGTAGATGATTTCTTGCTAGACTGTTTAATCTTAGATAGATGATTTCCCTTTTAGATTGTTAAGTATGTTTATTCGTGTATACAGTCTGATCATATGGTCTATTTTCTTTAGTTTTATTAGACGGTTTAGTATGCTGTCAAACTATTGAAACTATTTTATTTATATAAAATTGTCTACTTTATTCGTATATCAGATATCAAATTTTCTAACAGGTTGACTATACCATCTTAATGAATAGTTTGTTACGTTAGTTAGTTACATGTTGTTTACTTATTCATTTGTTTTTTTTTTCATCATGTATATATACACCCTTACTTTTTTTTACTTTAGATGAATAATAATAGATGTTTTGTTTTATGTTTCCTTAGATTTTGTCTTTGATCTCTCTTTCTCTTTCGCCTTTACATTTTTTTGTTTCCTGTTAATGGAGAATTTCATAAACCAATATAATCACATCTTGAAAAAACGCATTATGTAATATATGTTAAATTTATATATAATAAAAAGTCACATTTACAAAAATACATTACATCAATATACACATTGACAAAACATGCTAAATTTTCTATAAATAGATACTATAAACTTCATTAATCACGTTTATAATAATTTAAATAATGTTTTCAAAACACTTTTTTTAAATAAAAGACTGTAAAACTAGAAAACAAAATGACTTTGAAAACGATAACCAACAATTAAGAAATTTGCAAGAAATAATTAATTAACAAAACCTTAAAAATAAAACGTTAAATTAAATAGAAGTAATCAATATAAAGATTATATCATAATAAAAAATAAGCTCCGATAAACATAGAAAGCATGCAAAATGAAATAAAATATCCGAAAATGTTTCAAGTTTCAAAAGATAACATCATCAATTACTCTATTTGAAGTATTGTTCATTTTGAATATGAAGTATTATCCATCTTAAAGATCACTGTATTATCACGATTTTGTCTTTAACAAACGTCTTGATAAATTAAAGATAAAAAACGTATTTAAACTGATATTGAGCTCACTCTTAAACAATGTTAAACTAAATTTTAGTCGGAAGAGAAAAAATAAATAATAGAATAAATAAAGTGCAAAATAAAAATAAAAATTACAAGAAATAGTAGGAAGAGAGAAAAAAATTACAAATAAAAATGTAAAATGTGTTTAGCAAAAACATTAGAATACAATTAAAAGAAGTATTACTTCAATTCAGAATATAAGTATTACTTGTTAAAAATTATATAAGTGTTTTTTTTTCTTTAATTACCAATAAATGGGTCTATTCTAGGGTTATTTATTATTGTTTCTTTGTATTGGATTCTATTTACACCCCCTGCGTCTTTGTCAGAGGTAGGCATGGACCATGCTTCATCTTCTTCATTTCTAATTATATATTTTATTTTATTTCTCATATTATATTCACTTTTATTCATCCATTTTTCTTCCTTCATCCAACTTCGTTCATCGCTTTCGCAGAGCTGCCAATGGAAGCGGCTGCGACGGCAACTCTCCTCACACCACCGTCCGCTCTGTCTCGGCCGGCGGTTTTCATCGGAAGACCTTCCGCATTCGCCTTCCCTTCCAATCTTGCCTTCTCCACTAAGGTATTCAATCGATTATTTATTTTTTATTTAATTTTTTGGATTATGATTTGTGTTAGCTAGAAATGCATGTTGTCGCTTATGAGAGTAGTGATTTTCAGAAACTGCATTTCAATTTATTTATTTCTCACAGCTTAGCTTGTTTTGTTGCTCTTTTTCATTGATTTTGAGTTGAATACAACGTGTTGTGTTGGGGCTTTAGCTTGCTGTAGGGGAAGAGAAAATACGAGTAGTGTGTTTTTCTTATGAGAATTTGCTGTTTAGGTTTTGTTTGGCAAACTTATCCTGTAGCTGAAAAGTGAAAGATAAATCGAATTAAATCTGTCTTGTAAGCTAAAATCAACTTACCGTGCTTCATCTTTTATTACAGAAATTAAACTTCTCTCATGAGCTAAAATCAATTTATGCAGTTCAAACTTTTACTACAAAAGTGCTTCTAAAGCTAATTTTAACCTGTGCATAAATATATTTTAATTTACGAGAGAATTTTAATTAATTTGTCCTATTTTCTTCTTCTTCAAGTACTAATCGAGAAAGTTTATCTGATAGTTACTTAATGATTCGTTGAATCTTGCACAAATTATATTTGGAGGTTTTCTCTTGTTTGATTGTGAACTTGTGATGTCTCTTCTCTAGCCTTGTCATCTGTCTAGTGTTTTTGGCTTGCACGAGTTTTACGGTTGGATTTGCTTTTGTCAAATATTTATTATTGTTATTATTTATTTTATTTTTGTTGCACATAAGAGGTTTTGGGCATTAGTTATTTGCTTTCTGAGTGTCCTTGGTGGTTGGCAGTTGAGCACTTCTGTATCTGTCTCCACCTCCAAGCAATGTCATGGGAGACACTCTGTTGGAAGTAAAAGGGGTTTTGTAGTTAGAGCTACATCATCGTTTCCAGAGTCATCTGAACCAAGTTCCAATGTTGCTCCACTTAAACTGGAGTCTCCAATCGGGCAGTTTCTCTCTCAGATTTTAATGAGTCATCCACATCTTGTGCCTGCTGCAGTAGAGCGGCAACTTGAGCAATTCCAAACTGATATTGATGGTGATAATCAAAAGAGAGAGCCTCCTGCTTCAGGCACTGATTTAGTTCTGTACAGGTTTGCTTTATACTTGATATCTGATACTCTTCTAAGTGTGTTTTATGACCATATAGTTCTGATAAATCTGGAAGATAGTTTCTTATTATTTAGTAAATTTTTTAAAAAGAATAAGCAATCTATAATCCATATATACACAGAAATTATAATTCCCCACTCTTGCAGGATTAGGCCCCTTAACTGGTTGATGCTACATTTTACTCTTATGGATAAGCAAATATTTTCAAGTATATTTACTTGTTTGGCTCAGTCCAAATGTCAGTAATTCAACGTTTGGAATTCAACATAGGAATCTTTGTATTTGTGTCTTCTCCTTTGAAGCACCAGTGCATTTTTTCCCTTTATTTATAAATATTCAAGTATCTTTTTTATACATTTAATTTTATGTCCTTTTTAGAGCTATACATCCATATACTTGATTGTAATTTGGAAAAAATACTGAAGATAATATCTGATAATAATAACAACAAAAAAGTTATTTTGCTGAGGAGATCGGCTACACAAATTACACAATGTCATTCGGTTTAGTTAAAAACCAATTTCCTAGGGATATTATTCACCATAAAATCCCTTTTAATAATTTCTTTCAATGTCCTTGGCTTTCCATCTACCTCTCCCATGAGTCTTAGACACCATGTGATCTACTCCTCTCATCAGGGCCTCCAATAACTTTCTGAAGTAATATCTTGACTGATATAAGATCAGTAGATTACTCTTGCTTGGAATTATTACTTTATCAGATTGACAGGTTCATTTTTATATTTTTAAGATTTTTTTGGTGGAGGGGCAGGGAGTGTTTTAAGGAAGCATTAATCATTAGTGCAAGAAATATTTATGAAAGTAAGGCATTTGTTTGCATAGAAATGGCGCTCTTTTTTTATCTTGTGTGAAGTTTGAGTTTCGTGAATATATCATATCTAAATGATTTGAAGTAACTGTTTGGTGGAGAAATATTGTCTGTCTCCTCTCATAATAAGCGTAATGATTTGATGGAATTGAATTTACTTGTGGAACTGCTATTCATGCAATATTTGTTGATTTTTTTTTTTGGATTTGATTGTGTTTACTTTGAATCCAGCATAAAATTTTATGTTAGTACAATAAAATCATTATGTTGGAATTATGTTTCTTTGTTTTGGTTGCTGTTTTCTATCTGAAATTGCTTTAGTAATTATAAGGGACTACGAGGTGTGTTTTTATCTTAATAAAAGGAGATGTTGACCACTGCACTAGCTTTCAAAATTTTCCAGGAGAATTGCTGAGGTTAAGGCTAAGGAAAGGAAAACAGCTTTAGAAGAGATATTGTATGCATTGGTGGTGCAAAAGTTTATGGATGCCGATATTTCTCTGATACCCTCCTTAACCCCAAACCAATCTGGTCGGGTTGATTCATGGCCAAGTGAAGATGGAAAATTGGAGGAGCTTCACTCACCTGAAGCCTACGAGATGATCCAAAACCACTTGGCTCTCATTTTGGGCAGCCGTTTAGGGGATTCAACATCTGTCGCTCAGATCAGCAAAATCAGAGTTGGGCAGGTCTATGCAGCTTCAATAATGTATGGGTACTTTCTTAAGCGGGTTGTCCAAAGGTACCAGCTGGAGAAGACAATGAAGATTCTTCCTAATGTGGCAGAAGAGAATAGCATTCAACAAACTGTTATTGACGAATCAAGGATCAGCGGTGGAATGAGCCCTTCTCATGTTATGTCTCATCCTGAAATTTCTAATTTGCCTGGTGGTAGCATCAGCTCAGGGGGATTTGGTTACGGTTCAAAAGTCTCCAGGTTGCGTACCTATGTGATGTCCTTTGATACTGACACATTACAGAGATACGCAACACTAAGATCTAAAGAGTCTCTCAGCATCATTGAGAAGCACACTGAAGCATTGTTCGGAAGACCTGATGAAATTGTTGTTACACCAGAGGGGGTAATCGATTCTTCGAAGGATGAGAGCATCAAAATCAGCTTTGGTAGCTTGAAGAGACTTGTTCTAGAAGCTGTTACTTTTGGTTCTTTTCTGTGGGATGTTGAGAGCTACGTTGACGCAAGGTATCATTTTGTCCTGAACTGAGTTCTGCTCACTCCCATGCATCACATGACAAATTCTATATGGACTGAAGTACTAATGTTTTCAACCTCTTTAATCATAATAAGAGTTGATCTGGTTATTATATATTTTCGCATTTGGTTATTCTTTGTTGTCGTGATTTTTATTGAAACAACCGATGTAGACCTGACAAAATTCAAATTACGATTGACTCTGGAACAATTATAACAAGGATGGTTTCATGTAAATTGTCTGACTTCAAGGTTTATTTTAGTTAGATGTACATTTTATCAACTTTTAACGAATGGAAGGATACACAATTCATGACCAAGATTGTTAAAGTTGCGAGAATGTTATACTACTTGTGTGGTTTTTTCTCCATTTCTTATCTTATCAAGTAATGTTAACTAGTAGCTGCTCACACAGGATAGTGTATTAGTGTAATAACACACTCTTCTAGATCATGAATAAACTATATGCTTAATCTAAGTGGTTGTGCTTATTCTCTTTGCAAGTTGCTTTGAAGATCAAGATTACAGTGAATATGGAAGAGAGTAAGTGTAGATCTGCCATTCATTCCTAATTCTCTTTTTTTCTCTTTTAAATAAAATGATACCAATCTGTTCAGATTAAATCTCCTCACAAGTCATCAATTCAAGTACCAAAGTGGTTGTTTTGTGTCGAGTTACCCCTTTTAGAACCAACTTTGTTCCAATTAATCAACTATATTGGTTGGTTATTAGGCCAAATTTATGAATCTGACAGAGTTTAATTGCACCGGTTACACTCGTGAAAGACACTCAGGAAATCGGAAAACTACATTTGCTTATAAACTATTATTAACAATATTTGTAATTATTGCTTTTATTGAATATAATTTTTAAAATAAAAAATACTCGAATCTCACTTAAAACTAGCTGTGTTAAAGGATATGTGAAATGAATTTTCCGTTTTATATTTAGTTAAGAAAATATTGTTGATATAACTTGGCTAATAATTCGGCAACCAATAGAAAAATATAAACTGAGAATTTGTGAGTTATATATACTAGCTATATTTGTATAAATTTAAACTTTAAAATATCTAGACACAACTAATATATTATTAAATAATTATCCTCTTTAATAGTTTCGAATTAAGGACTTCGGTGAGTTCGTTTCTCTTTTAAAAGATTCATTGAACTTAATCCATGAATTTGGTTTAACCAATACTCACTTGGAAGTGAAGAATAAGATTTGTTCTAATATCATTCTAAGAGTGATTAACTCAACCATTCAAAACCAATTTGTAAAGTAATGATTACTTCTATTTAGTTGAAATTATGTTTTCACAATATTAATTAAATCAAAATATGTAAATATCACATTTAAATATATTAAGTGATCAAAATATTGATTTTGTGGAAAAGTAGTTTTTCTATTAAAAAAAATTGATATGGCAATTGCTTTTTTACCAAAATAAAAAGGCAGTTACCAATAATTAAGAATAATGAAAAAAATTGCCTAACCAATAAACGATTTTAAGGATTCCAATACAAAAAAGTATGACTTTGCATGGCTTCAAGTTTTTTTTCCCTCCTACTCACAACCCATGAAATTGATCACTAAACTCCTAATCTTTCAATTTCTTTGGTTGAAATTTCCATGGTATCTTCTCTCTCACTGCTCTAACTCATTTCATATTCTACTATTCAACCATTGAATTATGTCCCTAGTGATGTCCTCTCGTTCAGGTTCAAAGAGGAGATCATGTGAGAATCCTTCATACAATTTGATAGTTTTGTCTGTGGAGGATGCCTCTTCATACAGTTTTTGAGAAGCATCAGGATCAGTAACAGAATCAGCAGTGCCATGGAGAACTTGAAAGGGAACTCTCAGTTTTTCAAAATTTTGTTGCAAGTAGCTTGTAATTCGAAGAATTTCATAGCCAGTTCGTATTCTCAGAGATCCAGTACATACTAGAGGGTCTGAATATTTTGCATGTAGAGCCTCTGGATCTCTACAGACTGGTATTCCCTTCTTATATGCAGAATTGCATTGATATGTTGGCAGCAAAAATGAAAGCATAGGTGCAAGTGCCTTTCATGAAGAAAATATAGAGATGAAGATTGGTTCTATCCAATGATGTATATGCAAGCATGCCATGTTTTATAATTCAAGAAAATATGCTATGCATCGACAGTATAGAACAATTTACATTGTTATCTGATCACAAACCATCATGTATCAAAAGACTCTGATACCATATTCAAAAGTAAACTTTAAGCTCAACTCAACCTTATAAAACCAGTTTATAAGGTGAGTTTTGCACCAACTTATATACTATTAAATGTCCTTCCAACAAAGTTTGTTGTTGACTTTTACAATCTACCCAAAAGTCATATCAATGGTGATTTCTTATTAGTTGATAATGGAAAACTGTTTTATACTGTCAATGCATGACCATTAAACTCTACTTATTCTGATGTAAATGAAGATGTCAGAATGTATGTGTTAATAATCAGATAACTTGGATGAAACAAGCAAGTATTCTAACCACCAAAATTGGATGAGAAGGCTCCACTCCAACTGCTGGTGAGGTGAATGTAGCCCCAACTATGCTGGTTTCAACCTTTGGATCAAGCAGTGCCTACAATATATATAGCAGTGAAAAGCTGAATCAATTTAGTAGTCACCAGGTCCTGGATAAATTTTTTTCCCCTAGAGTAAGCTTCATGAATAATGTAGTACAAGAATACATAGAATGTGTACTGATTAGTGTAAAAGTTGTTTACATTGATAACCAATCAGAAATTATCATGAATAGTACTTTTACTGACTTTCACAATAATTATCTTAAAAATCACATGTAACATGATTTAATATTTGTTGACAGTGTGAAAACCACATAGAAATTAAGCTCTTTATAGAACACCCACCTTAAGAATAATGGCTGCACCTGTTGAGTGTCCATAGCAGAAACATGGAAGCCCATGATTTTCATTAAGAATCTTCTCAAGAAATACTTTCTGTTTATCAAAAATGAAATAGTGTATATCAGAACATAGGTAATTTATGCAGAATCAATGCATATACACCACGGCTTCTTTTATTTAGACAATATCCTACAAAATAGTTATAGGTTCTAGAACATACCATATCAGAAACAGCATCATCAAGAGAATGGACATATGCATGTAGCCCATCACTTCCACCATGTCCTACAGAAGTGTAACGATTAGCAGAAAAAAAACAGGTTAATATTAGAAATGAAAGAGACATATGAGCAGAATAGAACACAATATACTAGATTATAAAATAAAGAATTCATGTTTTTTCATGATAGATCAATAGGGAACTTAACTCAGTGAAAAACTGAACAAGTAAGATTTAAGCAAGTAATTTGTCTTAATTTAAAGTCAGATCCTAATCTAATTCCTAGTGGTAAAAAAAACTGTAGTTGGTACGATAAGATGTGATGCACAATCAATGGCATGTACCGGTGTCCTTCTCTTGGAGGACCTTCTAGCCGTGTGCCTTCCAACCAAGAGAAAAACATCAAGCACATGCTTATGAAAATGACCACACCAACCTCAAATGAACAATCAAAATCTCCATAAAAGAAAATAAAGGGCAAAAACACCTATCCATAGAAGAATTCTGTGATTTATTTATAGTAATGTTCAACTGTCAAACTAAAATCCATTTATTGTCAGACTCTGAGTTAAGGATTGAGCTATTATATTCTTAAACAAGCCAGACGCAACACGCACAGATAATAAGCTTACTCATAAACAGGAGCTTCACATGTTACTTTATCGCACAAATAAGCATCCAAATAACTTAGCCCTGCAACATCCAAACATACATGCATGTTGAAGAAGAATGGTGACAGCTAAAGTATTAAATAAAAAGAAGACATGTTGAAGACATGTCTTCTATAATCCAATGGAATAAGATAAATATAAAGAATGACATAAATTTGTTAGAAGTAAGTTTTCTTCACAGTTTCACCATCACACTACTGACAGCAAGAACTGAATTATTTTGTAGAAACAGCAGATATGGGTGAATCCTCCTTATAGCAATGAATAAAAAATAATAATGTATAGACGAAGCAGAATATCAAGTATGCTAAAAATTTATTCCATGATCCTCATGCCAGTGATACACAGACAAGAACATGAATCACTACCAATTCCTCCACAATTAATGCTTGCTCATAAATTAAAATTGGCTTCATACTTACCACTCCAATCCATCCCATAAACTTTGTAGCCATTAGCATTCAGCTGCTTTGCAAAATCACTATATCTGCTACTGTCAGAGAATAATGGGGATGGCTTCAGGAAAACAAAGAAGCAATATAAAATCTGAAAGGCTTTAGAGATAGATATAAACATCTCATTTTCTATTTTTTCTTTCCTTTCTATCTTTCTCCAACTCACCCCATAAGGGGGTGTGAGAAAGAACATTATTACCCTTACATAAATTACTAACCTGTGTTCATTAAGACCATGCAGAAGAAGAACGAGTCCCCTGCACAAAGTAGGTAACCTATTTTAGCTGTCCAATCTCTATCAGAAAGAAAGGAAAATAGTGTTAAGGATGGGGTGAGGGAAAGGGGAATAATCTGAAGGAATAAATGGGTAAAGTGTCCTTAAAAACAGGAAAAAAAACAACGTTTGGAGTAGAAATTGTGCATGTTATGCTATACTTGAATACCTTTGTTTTCAGGAAATGAAATTTAACAATGCGCAAGATAAAACATCAGCATCAAACGTCTAAAGAACCATGGATATATCATTAATACATATGTATGCTCTTATTATGGTTATCATTATGAGGCTATCTTTTAGATTAAAAAGTATTATGGAACTATATGAATTAATCATCCTTAATCCGAAGGAACTTTTAAACTTTTCTTAATGTAATGAGTATTGTTCTAACAAATTAAAATTTCTTGATATCTACCTGATCTTATGATAAAGTGGTGTCCAACATTGTGTGAAAATGGTGTCACCCCTTTTGGTTCCCAAAATCCAATACTCCCTCACACACCTTTGATCATCATCCTCCACCACCCTCCTTACGGCCAATTCCCTCCTTGCCACCACCAAACCAACACCACTTTTCCTTGGCACCATCTTGGCCGGCATGCGTACCATTGCACCTTTCCGGTGGCATTCCTCCTTGCTGCCAGGTTTCTCGGCCGGGGACACCCTCCTCGGCCCTCTGAACGGCAACAGCAGCAGCATAGCAGCCGCACATATCAACGTCAACAAGCTCTTCAATGCTCTGAGAGATAACAATGCGCTTTCCTTCAAAATGAAAGCCTCTCTCGCCATTTTGTTCCAAATCCACACACACTTTTGCTGTTAATCCTCTATCTTATCACGTTGTTTTTTCTTCTTTTCCCTCGTGGAAAATGTTGAAAAAAATGAAAGAAGAAAGAAGAAGAAGAAGAAGAAGAAGAAGAAGAAAAGAGAAATGGAGGGGAGATTTTGCTTGTTATGAAAGCATTCAGAATTGCAGATGATAAAAATAGCATATATAAAACAGGATGATGAAGAGGATGGCCATGATGATATGGCATATATAACGATGATGAACAGATTACAATGCAATAACAATGAACAAGAATAAGCAATACATGCAGCGTAGAGATATTTTTCTACAGTATCATTCTATAACAAAATGTTGTGTGAAAGTTTATTAACTTCTATAACTATTTTAAAAATCATACAAAAAATATTTTAAACTGGTTGATAATTCTATATTAGTCACCACAGTTTATGTTTACAACACATGTCTATTAAAAGAAAGTTAATAGTACATTCCATCCATTTTCAGAGTATATGAGTAAAAAGATAGAAAGAGATTGAAGTTGAAGCGCTACACGTGGTGTTTCAGAATATTTAAAGGTAAGATTAAGTTGAAGCAGTCAAGAAAATGACATGACATACAAACAAACTTTCCATAAAGTGAGGAGCCAACGGATTATTACTAACGAATTAGTTGTAGTCACACATGGATTTACGCAATCATAATTACTCATCACAGATGAATATATATAGCAGACACTTCGGATCTTGGATATTTATTACAGAGATAAAAGATAAAAACATGTCATGGATAAACTATGTTATTAGATGTTTGATTTTGTGCACATATCATAAAAAACAGTATTATAAAAAGATAAGAAGATTCTTTACACTAAATGTAAGTCCAAAATAACTTACACCAACTTTTTAATGGATAATTTGTCCAAATCTAATGATTTATATCAATTCATTTAAATGACTCACTTTAAGTAAAATTATCTGAACTATTAGATTTGCTAAAATTAACTATTAAGATTTGATGTAAGTCCTTAGATTTACATCTACTTGTATATATACACACACAAATATTATCAAGGAAAATCATTACTAAAAAGGGGTGAGAAAGTAAAAAAAACAATTTCAAATACTTGAATGCACAAAGGCACTTTCTGACCATAAAAAGCAAACCATGACTCAAGTTAAATCAATGTGTTTCATCCCATTATTCCAATTGCTTAGGTTCTCAACATTAGGCGTTTTGCTCCATTTGAATTATTCAACACCCCTTTGCAACCAGCTTTGGAGATAAATTGGAATCACTAAGATTTGAGTCATCATGACTATAACTTCGAACAAATGAGAAAATTATTCATTAATTTGCTATGAGACCAATCCATAGGGTATTGTAAATCGATATATTTCCAATAACTTAACCAATCAAACGGCTATTCATGGAAATGATCTGCTATAAACCAAACTCTAATGAAAAATCCACCCTTACACAACTATAAACAGAGAAACATTTGAACCACTCGATTGCTGCAGTGCCAAACTGCAAGGATACACAACTTTAATTAATTGAATTTATCAGTGGTTTTGTCGAGAACTAATTGCTGCAGCACTTCTCACCTTCTAGACAGTACTAGTTTCATGGGACATCTAACAATAACAAATATTAGCACCTGTGGCGTCCAAGAAAGGTTTCAGATATGGATGTTACCAGAGTAATTGCCCAGTAAGATGAGACATAATTTTGGTTTCAGGAGCTAACTATTGACTAATCATGTCCCAGTATAACTGCAACACTTTTGACTTCATTGATCCCTCCAAAAACAAAGAATCGTGAAGTTCAGCAGCTTCTAACATGTAACATTGCCTGAAAGTCTCAATTTTCTTTATCTGATGGATTGAGCAACTTTGCTGGTAACTAAAATCTTAACCATCTTGCATTTTTTTCATTTTCTTTTTCAAGGCCTTGTCAAAGTTGCTGCTTGACAGAGAAAGAACCTGATTCAGAAGTAACCTTACTCCAGATTTCTCCATAATTGAAAATCTAGGTTTAATCCTTTTCTCTAAACTGTATCCAAAATACTGAGGGAACTTAACCAGCTCAGATTTTGGGTATCCTGTGGTCAAAAAGAAATCCCATTTTGGAATCAAATTTTCAGTCAAGCTGAAAGTATACAAGGCTCCATATCTTGAAATCATGGTCCCAATTTCTTCCAAAGTGTATCCCCTCTCCAAGAAAAATGCTGTTATAGGTTTTAGGTTGGCCTCAATGCTAAGACCAAAATTTTGTGGGCATCTGAATAGAAGAATGCCAACATCAGCCCCCAAAGAACGGAAGTACTTAGCTGTGGGTCGGAGATTGTCCTCTACACTGTAACTAACGATATTGGGGCAACGAGTTAAAATCTTCCCTATATTCTCTTCAGAGAGGCCCAATTCATGAAGGAAATCTATGCTTTCCATCACTTTCTGCCTGCTATAAGTTAGCAGGGCCGGGAAGCGATAGATCAGCTTTGGCCATTGCTTCTCATCAACACCCAATGATTCTAAGAACTTCATGGTGGGTTTAAGATTTTCAGATAAACTGATACCACATAATTGAGGCCTTTTACTGAGGATAGTGGGAATGTGCTCTCTTGGCACTCCAAGTTCAAGAAAAAACTCAACCACTGGCTTAATTTTACCCTCCAAGCTATAGTAGGCAAAAGCTGGGAATCGGTGTGTTATACTACGAATCTGCTCAATATCCATACCAAGTTCTATGAGATAGACAATATGAGGGCGCAGATTGCCACCATCTGGGTCTGTCTCACTCACTAGTGACACAGCTTTAAGCTTTTTGGAGTCTAACACTGGACTAGAAGGAGAAACTAGCACTTCTGATTTGTCCTTAACGGGTGGATTTGGATAGTTTTCCACTACATCCACCAGAGTGTCACCATGCTCTTCAAAAAGAGATTCCAGATAAGGGATAAGAGCATCCCTGATCTCCAAAGTTGTAAGCTCTCTTCCTGTTTGTGTCAATAAAACTATGATTAGCAGTATTCAACACAGAAGAAAATTAAGAAATAGAGTAATTGTTGTGACAGAACCTGCAAGATACCAAGACTTGTGTTTAGAATGAAGCTTTGAGACAAGGTGATCAATAAAAAGATCTGACTTGTTGATAGTTCTAGCAGCAACCGCATTGCTCGAACCTTGTTTCTTCAAGAACAAGGTCAATACAGCCTTGGCTTCTTCCTTTTCTGCTACTAACAGAGTGGGAGACACCACTTTTAAATTCAATGACCCATCTATGCCTGAGGAAAGAGCACCACCATGAATGGGCTATGCTTATTTGGATGTTACATAAACCTCATGCCCATAATCTAAAAACAAACGAAAATTCTAACCTGATTTTGCCTGGCAAATGAAGACCTTTGCAGGAAAAGAAAGTTGAGTCCTGATAAAATATTCATAAGTGAAAAAAATGTTCATGTAATTTCATAAAGAGGAAAAAACATAAAAAACATATACAAGAGAATGAAAATCCTTGCATGCATCTACTAATAGACAGTAAGACACAGAAAAGCAAGAATTTATTGGGGTTCCAAGGCTATTTATGGTGAGTTTGGGTAAACAACTTAACTAAGCGCCTACTGAATAAGTTCCTACTGTATAGTGTTTATGTTTAAGCTGTTTTTATAATCAAATAAAGAATAGAGAACTTACTGAACAAGGCATATGAGCATCTCATAAGTTACTCTAAGTTCTCTTAAACACACTCAGTGATAATGTCATAAGATAAGTCATCTACAATATGAACAAGCTCTTTGAACCTAAGGCCATTTCAAAGAGCTTATCTGAGCTAATAAAAGTGACTCTACATCTAAGTTATTTTAAAAATATTTCACAGGAAAATTCTTATTAAAATATATAATGCTTTTTAGAGCAAACTACATTGCTACTCCCTTTGTTCTTTTTAAAAATTCACACGATACACCATTACTTTTTTTTTCTCCCACATTGAACCCATTAACTGTTTCAAATACATTACACTGAGAGACTCTCTCTGATACTCAAGAAACAAACACATTGCATCTTGCATCCATGTAAACAGTCTACTCAAAAGTTAAAAAGACAGGAATATACTGTGAATTTTGAAGAAACCATAAGAAATATCAATATAATCTACTCTGTTTTTTGTGTTTCTAAGGTATGAAATACCTTTTTTTCTTTCATTTAACACTTTCTTATAAAGTATGAGGAATATTTGAAAGAGGAATTGTAAGAGAGGGTATAACATTACTCTTCATTTTAGCTTAAGAAATCAAACTAGTGAATAACTTCATACAAAAAAATTTATTATACATGTATTTAGAATTCTTATTTTGGCTTCTGGCAAACGGTTTCCATAGACGCAGATACCCCACCTTCTACCATTTAACATACACAAAGGCAAAAACACCCCACAAGCTCATTCCCCTGAATTTCCTCTCCTCCCTCTTGATCCTCTCTCGTGGAGCTTTGAATTTGACAGAAAAAAAGCAACATGAAGAAAAAAATTGATACTGGGCATGCAGGGAAATTCCTAGAGAATGTGAAGTGCATGAAAAGAGTGAGGAAAAAGGGTACCTCGTGGTTGTGTAAGAGAAGAATCTTGCACAAAAAAAATGGTGGGGTAGTTGAATTAAGGAGAAAGTCTTCATCTTCTTAGGCTTGAGTTAGTTTCTGTGAAAAAAAAATGTTTTTTTTCATTATTGTATCACTGCGTGGACTGCAGACAACGGACACAATCATGGGAGATAAGGTTCCATAGATGTTGCAAATAAGTTTATCTTTTGGTCTTTATTATGTATTTAGTAAAAATAATTTGGTTTTTTATGTTTTACAATTTTTATTTTACTTAATTAAGTTTAATAAGGGAATCAATTTTCTTATTAGTTTAAAATTTATACAATCAGTGGTATAGGAGATTAAGATATAAGAACATATGATATCACACTAAATTTAGATATCTAAGATTTTATATAATAATTTTAAAATCTAAATAAGTGATAGATACTATTTATATATAACTATATTTTGAAACTATTTATTAATAATATAAATAAATTTAAATATCAATTATTTTTTTAATCTAAAATTATATTTAAAATTAGTTTCTATTTAATGATTTTACGGTGGTAGATGTAAAAGATATATTTTACTTTTCAAAATTATATACACTTCCATAAATTTTAAATCTTTAAATTTACTTTCTAACTTAGAATGTTTAATTTTTATATATAATTTTTAATATTTAAATATGTAGTAATTAAGTTAAAAATGCACAACTTAGTAAAAAATTGATTCATCATATTACATTTTAATGGGAAGTTAATCATTAAAGAATCCATTTCATATTATAAATCCTTGAACATTTATGCTTAACAATAACAATATCTCATAAAACGTAACAATAAAATATAATCACTAGGTATTCTCTTTTATTCCATATTGAAAGTATAATCACCAAAATTCAAATTTTATAACACTTATGAATAAATACAAATTACCATCGGTTATAAGGTGAATTTTTTACCTTAACTATAAATATAATCAAACTATAATATAAAATTAAGTAGATTTTAATTTGTAAACTAATTTTATAAAATTTAATTAAATTTAAAATTTAATTTATAAGATGATTTTATAGTGCATCAAAATTTATTGGTCATGCATGATAAGGTGGACATTGAAGATTAGGATTGAACTTCTTTTTAATGTATTTTTCCATCACCTTAATTATTTTGTTTATTTTTTCTTTTTTTTTCTATTATATAAGAAAATATAAAGACTTTTGCATTAAAATGGTCTAAATTTGTTCAAAATTTATTAATTACAATGGATAAAAACTTTTTTTAATTATATTTTTTTTATAAAGTTGTGTTTGAGGTGTAAATTTTTCAAAATTTATTAGAATGTATAAAAAAAATTATTTGTATTTTCGTGATAAAGTTGTGTTTAAGGTAAGCCAACTTTAAACCAACGTGCTTAAAGAACACAACTTATGATTCTCAAACATTTTTAAATTTAGATTATAATAAAAAAAACATGATTTTAGGATGTAACACGAAAAAAGTGGCACAATCTAAGTACAAATGTAATTAAGGTGAAAGTCGTAAAAGAGGTGAAAAGAGATGAATTTAGTTATATAATTTTTACATTGAAATTATTTTTTACATGCACGACTTTTGTTTTATTTTTTTTATGATTATTTAAGAATTTTTAAAAATAAGAAAATAACATATAAATTTAAATATTTATATAAAAATAATATATAAATTTAAGGATTGAGTTGTTAAATATAATTAAAATTGTTGTTTTTTTATTTGTAAAGTCAATGAAAAATAAAGCTAGCATAAAAAAATCTACCAAACTATTTCATTGAGTTCAGTAATTTTTAAAAATTGCAATACAAAATTGTTTGACAAATTACATATTATACTAAATTATTATTTTTAATTATTTAATTAATTTATTATTAATATATATGCAGGAATTTTTAAGATTTGTTTATTTTAGAAATTATTTAATAATAAGATACTTTTTGACACATATTAACATTTAATAAAAAATATTTTATTATTAAATAATTTCTAAACAAATCTTAAAAATTTCTACATATATATATATATATATATTAATAAAAAATTACTTAAATAATTAAAAATAATATTTTAGTATTATGTCATTTTCAAACAATTTTTCTCTGCAATTTTTAAAAATTATAGAACTCAATTAAATTTTTCTTTGCAATTTTTAAAAATTATAGAACTCTATTAAATAATTTGGTAGATAACTTTTGTGCCAATTTCATTTTTCATTAATTGTACAAATAAAAAAACAACATTTTATTAATTTTTAAATTAATCAAATAATTATTTCTTACCATTTTTGTTAATTATATTAAATATTTAAATTTATATATTATTTTTTATATAAATATTTAAATATTTTTATTATATTTTTTTATTCTTAAATTCTTAAATAATGAGAAAAAAAACTAAATCAAATTCTTACAAAATTATGCAACTAAAGTTGTCATCCATAAAGGACTTTTATAATTTTTGTCACCATAATGTTTTAGATGTACAAGTTTTATATATTTACATTTACACCAAAATTCTTAACCACTATAATAACTTTCACCTTAATTAAACTCAAACCCAACTTAGCATAAACATTGTTGGAAATCACTGATTAGAAACTAGGATATTTATAACCTCACTTTATAAGTTGATTTTATAAAGTTGAGTTAGACTTAAAGTTCATTTCTTAACCTAATATCAGAGCAATTTAAAGACTATTATAACAAAAAGTTTGTTGGACTTATCGGATATATATTTCTCATAGAAATATTGTTGGAGATCCCATATTAACTATAAATTAGGATATTAAGTAAGCAGTTTTATGAGATTGAGTTAGACTTAAATCCACTATTTAAAGATAATTAAATTTTGTTTTGTGCATTTAGTAAATTTTGAGAAAGATTGCATCATTTTGGTGTAAAAAGAATTTCTCCTTCTTTTTAAAGTTTTGAAAAAAAGAGAAGACTTTGAAGTCAAATCGTTTACTCCGTCAAAAGAAGCCAACGAAACTTTATTGTAATGGTTTGGTTTTTTTCAAAATGTGGAGACACACGACATGTTTCTTTCTTTCATTCAACAAAGTGGTTGGGGTACGGATACTGCAAAGAAAGATGAAATTAATGTTTTTTTAATGGTAGTGGGCCAAGAAGAACACGTTTTATTCAATCATTCATCCTTCTTATCTTCTCCAAAACTTTTCTCTATTCCAACTTCTCTTCTGAGTTTCTTACAGGAATTAACATGGCTACCTTGACTGTGCCCCCAGTTCCTCCTTCCCCTAGAGATGATGCAGTGCAGCTTTACCGTGCTTTTAAGGGTACCCTTTTTCTCTCTTCAAAATTGTTGTTTATGCTTTAAACATACCTTAGAATTCTGACCTTTAATTAGGTAGTTTCTGCTTGAAACTTCCCTTTCAGGAAGATGCTATTATTGTAATTTAAGTCAAACTAAATCTCAACTCTTGAGCGAGACTCTATATTATGAGTGATTTGATAAATGTTGACCTAAGATCAACATCGTTAAGATAGGCTCGAAATCGGTCTGATACATATTAAGAAGTGAACTTTAAACATAACTCAACCTCGTAAAATTAATTTATAAAACGAGGTTTGCACTCACTTATATAATATAAAATGTCATATATTATGAGTGATTTGATAAATGTTGACCTAAGATCAATATCGTTAAGATAGGCTCGAAATCGGTCTGATACATATTAAGAAGTGAACTTTAAACATAATTCAACCTCGTAAAATTAATTTATAAAACGAGGTTTGCACTCACTTATATAATATAAAATGTCATAATCTTTAGTCAATATAAGATTTTTGTGGACAAAATGTTCGAGTTCATGTCATTGTCAAATTTATTATAATCTCCAAGTATTAACCTTTTTGGATGCTTCCTTTTAATTTTGAAATTTGGAAACAGACCCTGATTGCCAGTGTTGTTGTTTTCTTTTGTGTTATGCTGATTCTTGCTTGACTTTTAAGACTATTTTCATCTCAATTTTCTTTTGCATGTAAATGTACCTTGAATGTTTCTTTCTGACATATAGATTGTTTGTGAAGTGTCTATTCATATTGCTCTCCAATTTCTTTCTAATTGTCTGTTTTCACAGGATTGGGTTGTGATACCAGTGCTGTTATCAATATTCTTGCTCATCGTGATGCTACACAGCGTGCCTACATTCAACAAGAGTACAAAACAATGTACTCTGAGGAACTTTCCAAACGTTTAGCTTCAGAGCTTAGTGGAAATTTAGAGGTACTAATTACTAGTAACTTGGTTAAAAAATGGACAAGGAAAGCATGTGGAAAAGATGGTTCAACTAATAATATAACAGAGAAAAAATGTATATTCTTTATGCAAAAAGTGTAATATCATCATTTGAGAAAAATAAATGGTACTATATCATGAATTAGAGAAACATAGAATGTGGCAGACAAACCTGTATTTTACATGACATTTCTCACAATTTATCACCTGCCATTAAGCTGAAGTTAGTGCTGTAAACAAACTTTGATGAACTGAGTAAAACCTTTTAAACTCATGAAACCGAACAGAATCTATAAAAATAAGATGAAGGAGCAGAGACAAAAATAGACATATAGATAGGTTATACTTATTGTATGGTCACACTATTCATTTAGTAGGAAGACATTTGTATAGAAAACTAAATCATATGTATCTTGAAATTTAGAATAGTGGATGAAATGTTCAACACTTTTGGTTTGTCTTATATATTTATTTCTTCTGTTTTTCAGACTGCAGTTCTGATGTGGTTGAAGGACCCTGCAGGACGTGATGCAGCAATCATTAGGAAGTCTCTAATAGAGATCCGAGACAATATAGGTGCTACTGAAGTTATATGTTCACGGACTCCATCTCAGCTGCAATATTTAAAACAGATCTACCATTCATTGTTTGGTGTTTATCTTGAGAATGATATTCAAGCAACCACCAGCCCCGGGAGTGATCATCAAAAGGTGAGGTTTCTATTGGTAACATTTATGAAACTAACTTGTGTTATTGTGATTTATGTTGGAGATCGCAAATCGACTAGAAATAAAAATAAAGATATTTTATAGTATATAAGTGGTGTAAATCTTATCTTATAAACTGATCTTGTAAGGTTGAGTTAGGTTTAAAGTTTACTTCTTAATATGGTATTAGAATAATTTACAGTCTATTTTAAAGTAGAGTTTCTTGGCCTTATCTGACCATCTACTATCAAACTCTTATCATACCACCCATAAATATAAGGTTGAATTAAGACCATCTGTTATCAGACTCTTTTCGGACCACCCATAAATATAAGGTTGAATTATGACAGAAATTTCTCCAAATTAGAGGGTTTTGAGAAAGATAGCTATGAAAAAGTAGTTTGCTTTCTTGTTCACTTCTATGAGTTCCTTTCAAGTTATTAGAAGAGTAGAACTACTGTTATTGATTAGTTTTATGTATGAAACTTGCTTCAGCTGTTGCTTGCATATATAAGCACACCTCGTCCTGAAGGCCCTGAGGTTAATAGAGAAATTGCTCAGAAGGATGCAAAGGCTCTGTACAAAGCAGGGGAGAAGAAACTAGGAACTGATGAAAAGACTTTTATCCACATATTCAGTGAACGGAGTGCTGCACATTTGGCTACCGTTAGTGCTTATTACCATGACATGTATGGTCACTCCCTGAAGAAGGTATCTTCAGAACTTGTCATTTCTTCAATTAATTTTACTCTTTCTTGAGATGTTTTTACAGTGCTTGTTCAATCTGAATTTATCAGGCAATAAAGAAGGAAACATCTGGGCCGTTTGAACATGCCCTTCTGACAATAATCCAATGTGCCATTCATCCAGGAAAGTATTTTGCTAAGGTATTCCTCTGCATTTCAGCTTTTCATAATTGCTTCTTGCAATGCTATTTCAACAATTTTTTGTTCATTGACTAACAGAAGATACTTATGCTAGGCTTATTGAGAGAATTAAATTGACAAGGATGTTGAAAAAGTATTTGCCTGTTTAAACTAAACCGTGTTTGTGTTGTTACAAGGCAGGAAATTGTTCTGAAAGCTTTATGGCCTGTACCTGTTTGATTTCCTTCTTACTTTTCTGATATAAAAACCTTTTCACAAAACAATTTCATATTACTCAGCAGCCAATTTCTCATCCAAAATCTATCAAGATTTGAAAAGTGTTTCCAAAGCAAATGTCTTAAACCATAAAATACAAACAACTTAATGATGTTTCTTTTCATTTTGTCTGTATTAAAACTCAACTTTACAAAACTCTCTAATTGATACGTATGCACTTACTTCTATACTATGAAATGTCCGTATCAAATCTCCAATAATTTTCATGTTGTTCAACCTCTCTCAGTTTCACTCAAATTGTGCCTTCCACCACTCTGCGCCAGCAGTCTGAACAACCTTGTTTGGTTGCATTTTAAAAACTCAAAGCAGTTTTTGAGAAAAGAAATCAAACACGCCCTTAGATTTTCCAGAGCCAGTTTTGTCAAACATTTAGAATAAGCAGATTGTATTGGCTAAGTCATTTGGATTCTTACAACACTTTTGGTCATTGGCTGTATACTGCATTACCATGTAATTAGGAATATACATAACTGAGTGCTTGCTTGTAGTGATTTGTTGTCTATATATATTCATCATGATGCCTTGAGCCAGCATTGTTGGAATTGATTCTTCAAATAGGGAACTTTTTAAAATGTGTGATCACCATGCAGGTTTTGCACAAGGCAATGAAAGGTTTGGGGACTAATGATTCCACACTCATAAGAGTCATTGTGACAAGGACAGAGGTTGATATGCAGTATATCAAAGCTGAATATTCAAAGAAACACAGGAAGACTCTTAACGATGAAGTTCACTCAGAAACATCTGGTCACTACAGGGCTTTTCTTCTCTCACTTTTAGGCCCTAATATCTAGCCAAGATGTCCAATGGTGTTTCATGTGGAATAAATTCACCCTCTGATGATTTAATATTGGTTTGTTGTAGTTTGTAATTCTAAATCCTAAACTCTAAACTGAAAATAAGGTTTTTTGACTGACTGAAAATCCTTGTAGAATAAGGGTTTGTTGTTGTTGAACACTTGTACTAGGATTTAGAGAGTATTAATTTCAACCTAATGCATTGATGAAGAATTGTTGTGTATTAAATATAATATAAAGGCTAGGTTCTTCAGTTAAGTGTTCAAACTATCATTTTTATTGTAAATGAAAGTTTAATTTTCAGACATTGCTACTAAGTATGAAATCTTGTATACCATCCGAAACTATATTAAGCATTATCTTTGAAGTGGTTATATAAAAATTCATAATTTTTTTACATAGGAAAGTTCTTTATGCTGATGTATTTAAATTAAACTTCATAATTATATAGAAAGGACAAAAGAGAGAAAATAAATACATAAAAGAAATATAGCAGTTGTAAAAAACTTAAAAAAAATAAAATATAAGAGTATATATTTTATAAGAAAAAACAAGTATTTGAACAATCTGAAAACTACAACTTTATTATTTTGTAAATTCAATATATAATTTTCAGTAGAAAGCTGAAACCGTGATATTTGATATGGGAGCTTGCTGTGCCTTGGCCTCCTGCACCCCTAGAATTACTAGCCACACCCATACTAATAGCAAAACACTAAAATACCCTTATAATAGCAGTTGTAAAAAACTTAAAAATCACAAAATGATATGGTTATTTTTGAGTCCTTATTTTTATATCAAAACTTTTAATGGCAGTGTTCTCACGTAGATATGACTTAAATTTAATCTTGATTTATAAAAGTATAAAAATGTTATATAAGAATGACACAATTGTTATATAAAAGTATAAAAATGTGCATATTTAATTTGGGTTTTCTCAATGTACTAATTCCAAGAAGGTGGTCCATTTTGTTTGTGATGCATAACACTTCTAAATATTACCATATATCAAGAAAAAAAAAATTAGTGTATGCTATAAATATACTAAAAAAATATTAATTACATTGCCATCTTTCAACTACTCACACATAACTAATATTTTTAATTGTTTCATCCATTGCAGTTTCAAGTTTAACGTGCATATTATAATATTATTAAATAAAAATTAATTTTAGATAAAAAAAATTATCAATTTCTAGAATAACTAAATTAGGTACTATTTTAGAAATTAAAAAAAATTATTGATATTTAAATTAATTTTTTATTGATAAAAAGATTTTAAATTAGTATCTAATTAACTACCTAAATTTTAGGTATCAACTATTTAGATTCTAAAGTTGATATTTCAAATCTTAGTATTTAATTAGATACTAATTTAGAAATTATTTATCAATAATAGAAACTAATTTAGATACTAATAATTTTTTTAGTCTCTAAAATAGTATTTAATTTTGTTAATATAGCAGTTAATTATTTTTTGTCTCAAAAATTGATTTCTATTTAATGATTTGTTTTAGTAGTATGATGATAAGTTTATTGAATTTTAAGTATGAAAACCATCTATATTATAATTTAAATAATTAATTAATATAAATCATAATTTTACATAAAAAAAATATGGATAATGAATAATTCGACTGTGAAAAATAATTGATTAATAAATTTAAAATAATTAGAAATTTCAAATATTTGTCTTCTTATAATAATAATAATAATTATTATAACTAGTAGTTAAAATTTTAGTAACTAATCATAATAAGTATATTTTAAAAAATATTTTATAAAATTTTATTAATAATAAAAAATATTTTAAATCTTAATATTTTTTATTTTATAAAAAATATTTAATTTAATTAATATAATAATTTATTATTATTTTCTCTAAATGTAATTATTATTTAATCATTTTTGTTATAATGATAAATTATCAGTACTCTAAATATCAATTAACATAAAACTTGCATTAACATTGATGCTAAATTATTTGTGTTTAAAACATTTTAGTTTGGACTATCTCTACACCCTTTCTTTATCCTTTATATATACACAGTTTTTTTCCCAAAAATATAAGATCACTACAAGAAAAATCAAATAGAAACTAATTTTTAGAAACCAAAATAATTAGTTGCAATAATAACTAAATTAGAGACCACTTTAGAAACTAAAACAAAAATTAGTTTTTAAATTAGTTTTTATTATTGTTAAATAGTTTCTAAATTGATATCTAATTAGCAACTAAGGTTTTAACTATCAATTATTTAGTTTCTAAATTTGGTCTCTAAAACCTTGGTAGCTAATTAGATACCAATTTAGAAACTATTTAACAATAATAGAAACTAATTTAGAAATCAATTTTTGTTTTAGTTTTTAAAATGGTCTCTAATTTAGTTACTATTGTAACTAATTATTTTAGCTCTAAAAATTGATTTTTATTTCATGATATTGCAGTGGATGAAGAATAAAATAGAAAATTAAGGGATGAAATATAGTTGTGCCAAAGGAGAATATATATTTATTATTGAAGAATAATTTATAAGTATAAAATAAAGATGATGAAATAAATAGATTTTGGTGAAACTAGGGCAAAGGGCATTTAATTAAGTGTGGACCAATTGAACTACTGAAATGTCTCCTGATAAGTGATTTTCAATGATTTATTTGCCCTACAGTGGTAGATCAATGTGCAGTTATGGCTATCAGTCCCTTTCACATCTTATCTTCCATGCCAAAACAATAATGCAGACATTCATATTCTGCTCCAATTAATGCTCTCATCATGCAATCATGTAACTGTTATCTTCATCAACATGCCCTCTGCTACACCACCTCTTTCTTCACTAACCCTAAATATCTTTTTTTTTTTTTTTATATAGAAACAACCATGCTTTTTCTATAAATACATTACATTTTAGTTTTGTTTATAGTGATCTCTTTCACTGGTATATAAAAGGTGAAAAAAAGTGAAAAACAACTGCTATTTTAGATTTTTTACTGTAGTTTCAGTACATCTATTATCTATCTGATTAATAGTTATTACAGCAAAAATCAATACATATATATATATGTATATATATATATATATATAGTTTATTTGAATATGCTTCACTTAAGGTTACAGCTGTTGCAAGTGGCTTTTTCATGAGAGCATCAAGTGAGTGGAATATCATATCAACTAAAAGGAGTCTATAAGTGGGGCACAATGCAAGCCACAATCACAACACAAACATGCAGATCACAGTATCAAGTAACGTGGATATCTTCCAATCATAGCCCATGTATCTGGAATTTTTCAAGCACAAACACCCTTTTTTCAGGATTTGCCAAAAGATGTGATTTTACATGCACATCAAAGGAAACTCACTAATATATTCTTCAAATCTTTCACACTCATCACTGTTTTTTTCTTAACTTTGATGTGATATCCCTTGTGCACAAGTCAAGGATAAAAATCTAGGAACAAAACTATATACTAATGACAGATAACAGCTACATCAAGCTTTCACACAACTGATCACACACAAGAATCAAAATGAGCCTAAACAAAGCTGTGCATGGACAAATCTGTAAGAACCTAGGGAAAAGGAAGGAAAAAGGAGGGGAAAAAAGAAAGAAAAAAGAGGGAACAAAGGCCTTATTATACATCTGATTCTTCTTTTGCTTCAACTTTTACTTTTAACTATAATAGCATTTATATAATGACTAACACAACCTAATAAGCTTTGGCCCAAAAAGAATATACAGAGATGCTTTAGATTTGTGGAAAGTGCATTACACATCTTTGCCTTGAAAAAAGCACTGCCTATATATTAATTAATTTATATACCTGTGCATTAATCTTTTCTATTTTGGCTAGTAATTAAAGTGATCATGTAAACCAATTAAAATCAGGCATGTTCATTGTTGTGCCAAGTTGATCTCCCTAAGCTGAACTCCAAGCTTGGATTTTGATCCTTGAAGCTTCTTGTTTGTGTGTAGTTGTTTCCCTGCACAAAGTAATTCATTTTCATAAACTCACTCAGGCAATATAATACACTCTTTTTGCTGATAAAAATATAAACTCAGACTATGTATTCTTATCTATCTGATATCATTGATGTGAAGATTAACTCACAAACCTCAGAATTATGCTGAGATGATAGGATTTCTTGGTGACTAAGCTTATCCAAATCAAGGGAACTAGCTTGTATCCGTGCTCCTCTACTGTGAGTCATTTCAAGGAACAAAGTTTTGAGGGGATGTGAAAAGTTTAATGTGACACACACAAATATATTAATCATGACCTATTCTTTGTTTGAGACAAATTATTGTTTTGGTTAGTTAACACTGTTATTGTGAGTTCTATATATAATTTTTTTATCAGCAATAATAAATTAAACAAACAATTTTAAGGTAGTCAAACTCTCAGACACAGCAAAATATACAAAAACATATTTCCTCTTACTTAAACAAAATTCTAAAAGATTTGCTTACTATTTATCTCAACACTACCAATTAATACAACAGTAAGATCAAGGATCAATCCCATCATCGTATAGTAATTTTAAATTGAATAGTAATTTTAAATTGAATGCATACCTTCATAACTCTATATATACATATGTTGCAAGAAAAATAAAAAGTACAAAAATAAACACTCATTCAATATGTTGCAAGGAAAATAAAAAGTAGAAAGATAAACACTCATACTTGAATGGGTCACTAGTAAGAAACTAAGTAGTTATCATTATGTAAAAATACACACTTGGATAAAACAGACAAAAGGAGAAGTAGAATTTTCTGGGAATTCAGGAAAGGAGAAACAATGATGCAAGAGTGAGACATATGTAGAATGTTGTTCTTATAAGTTGAAAAGACAGATATAAGAATCTCTTGTTATGAGTTTGACAATATTTTATATCTTCATTCTCCATTTCTCCTGCAATATGATTTAATCTCTCACTCTACCTTTTCTATATCTTTCATGATGATTGTAATAAAAAAAAATGTTGTACAAATCTTGTATAAAAGAGCTGAATTAATTACGATCATGAAATCATTACCAACATTTGAACATGTGTATGGAAATCTGTATACACCTCAGTTCTTATCTACTGTGAATTAGCTTTAATTCTTCTCTACTATACCTTCTTTATTAACTTTTCAAGATAGAATATAGGGAGCGTTTGCTTTGTATAAGAAAAAAAATACTTTAGATGCTTTCATTTTATAAGAACTGATTTGAATTAATATAATGCAAACAGTACAGACATTACAAAGATATTGTTTCTACATGTTACAAAATGTCCCAACATGTATATTTGACTCTTGATCTCAAACTTTTTCTGCATTTAAAGCTTTCAAAAACTAGTTACGTAGTTATAAAACTTAACTAGCTAATTAAATATTAATTTAAAAACTATTTATCAACAATAAAAACTACTTTAGATATTAATATTTTTTAAAAATTAAAATAATATTTAATTTAATTAATATAAAAATTAATTATTTTTTATTTTTAAAATTAATTTTTATTTACTATTCTTCATCTGGATAAATATTATAAGTAGGGTTTTGTAATTTTAGGTTTACTGATATTAGAATAATATAGGTACATTAAAAAAAACTTGTGATGGTCAATGGGCATTTATTTCATTCATACTTGATCAGAGAAAGGACTATGCTTTACATTTAAGCCATATGCAGTTATTTCTACAAGAAAATTATATATAAAGTTTTAAGACCTTGAATTACAACATTTATTCACTTAAAACTTTATTTTTTGATCTTGCATTACAACATTTTATGTCATACATAGATTGAAGATGTATTCCATTGTGCTATATATACAAGATAAAAGTTCTGTTGCACATAATTTATCAGGAAAAAGGTAAGAAAAAATCAGGAAAAAGGGCAAGGAATCATGCAAAAAGACCAAATAATTGGAATCTAGGTTTTTAAAAGGAAGTCAAGAACATATGTGTGTGTTTGTGAGTCAGTGTTAGTTTTTTTATTCAAGAACATATCCTCCATTAACTCTCATTTAGGTGCTTTTATTAGTTTTATATATTCTTTAAAATAGGTTAAACAACCTAAACCTAATGTTTAGTTTGATAATTATGATTTTAACTAAAACTTTGGTTTTGAATTTGAAAATGAAATCATATTTCAGGCGTAAGATTATTGTTAAATAGATTAATTTGATGGAAAACACAAAATATAGTTGAGTATCAACAAAAGTTCCAATATGCAAAAAGGGTTGAAAAAAATATAATTTTTTTATTAGTAATAAATAAATAAATTGAAAAGAAACATTTTAGGATTGTCTGGACTTTATATAAGAATCAAGAAAACCTCACCACTAAGATTAAAAAAAATATAATGTGTATTTTAAGGTTTGAGAAGCATTTTTAAAGTTTACTCTGCCAATAATTATTTTCAAATAATTCCCACTAAATTATGTCTATATAAGAGAGAGAGGTAATGAACTGGTGATAGACAGGGGGAGAAAATTAATAATAATTTAAAATATAAAAAAAAAAAAAGATCTTAGAAACAAATTTTTAAAATGTATAAAAATGTCAAATATTGGTAATAAATATCTAGGAATACCTTTGTTAAGAATATAATTCTTTATGAAATCATATTCTAATTAGAAAAAGATCAAAACTCTTCAAAAACAAACCCTTGTGCTTTTTTTTTCAAGGGAAACTTTTTTGAGGATAAAACACCAATTCAACATACACTTACTTATCCTGAATAATAAGAAGTTTGAACACATTTTTCTCCTTTATAAATTGTCATAATGATTCCATTGTATCAACTAAACCAATTACTTGAATTTACAATATAGTAATGTTGGGAAGGACCCTATTATTCAAAGTTTATATATAATTTTTAATTTAATTTGAGGTTAAGTTTGTTTTTACACATCATTAAAGTTAAGTTAATGTGATGTAAGTTTATTATTGTGTGTAATCAAAGTTAATTATTTATAAATTTTCACATTTTGCGAGTTTTTTCATAATATAAAAAGGCCATTATGAAAATTTTATTCAACGTGAGTAAGAAAATGTTGCAAATTCAAAATCTAAGTTTATTCAAAAAAAAGGCTATAGTAGTAAATATATAAATATTATTAAATATATCTTCAATTCTTTACCATTTTGATACTATAAATTTAGTTTTTATACTCAACTGAACTGAAACTATTTGTTTTGATTTTTTATTTAATAATTATATTACTTGATTGAAAGTTTTTGTTTTTTTGCAAATTTTAGAAAATATCAATTTATTTTATTTTATATTTTGTTTCATTTAAAAAGAAAGAAAAGGACTATCAAACAAACAGCTAGCTCGAGCTGATTTTTCATTGTTATTTCCTTTCTAATAAATTAGCAAAACAGAAGAATGAAGTGTTTTTTGAAAGCTTTTCACTGTGTTTTTTTCATTCTTTCACAGTTAATTAAAAGTTTATTTATAATCTCCATAAGAAAAACAAATAGAGTCTTACACTCTAAAATGAGAAATTAAATTTACAATTAAAAAAAATATTTTTTCAAAATCTCAATTCAAATTAAACCTATTACAATATATTGCTATGTTAGGTTGTCCTAACTTTCTAGGCTTGTAGCTTATCAGGTGGGTTTGACTTGCATTTCAGGGTAGTTTGACCAATATTATAATACTATATAATATTTTATTTATTTTAATTATATTAATAATATACTTAATATGACATGTTGCTTACAATATTTTTTTCATCGATATATTTGTTTCGAAATACATGCCATAAAACATCATTTGCTTTTAATTTTACATTAATAATAACTTAACTATGTTTAACATAATTCAAACTTTTATGGAATATCGATTTAGTTTGATTCTTTGTCCAATCATTACTTTTTTTTAAGAAAGCAATCATTACTTAATCTATATAGTTAGGTTGGATTTGGATTTAAGAAATTGGTTGAATCGACTCAACTTATTATTAAAAGTCATCATATGATTTTATATTTTAAACTTGAATCTTCTTTTAAATTTTAATTAGATGAATTTAATTATTTGCTTCAGTCATATAAAAATTACACAAACATTAAAATTAGAATATAAAAGTGATATTTCAATCTCAAATGAATCATCAAGATTAAAATATAAAATAATCCTAATTAAACACCTGGAATACTTATACAATTAAGATTCATTTTTTTTCCTTTTATATTAATATTTTTTATTTAATTACACTAAATCAATAATGTATTTGGTCTAATATGAATTTAAAGATGCATGAGTTATCTGTTAAATCATCTTTGAACTTGAGATACCACAATGCATATTTTTTAACATATTATTTTACTACTATAATACAGTTTTATTCAGAGAAAAAATTGCTGATAAAAAAAATCAGAGAAAATTATATATATATATATATATATAATTTTATCTTTTTTTCTCAATTACAACATTTAAAAAAAGTATGGAAAATCGAAAATATTGTACTTATAGTGTTTCTTAAGAGCTTGTGTAATTTGATATATGATTTTGCTAGTATATTTTCACTGTAAAATAAATTTTATCTATTATTTTTTTTCAGATACTTACAAACAAAGAAACATGCTTAAGTTATTTCATAGGGCTCATGAAACTTAAGGAATTACAAAGAAAAATGATAAAAATTGTATTAAATAAATCGTTGTAGCAGCACTTCTCTTCTAAATATGAGAAGAGAAACAAAAAAAAATCAACCTCACTGTCTAACTTTCTGATTTGAAGGAACTTTTTTGCTGTACAAACGTGAGGACCGAGAAAATTTTGCATCAGAGCTAAAGCTCATCAGAATCCAACTCAATTCTTGACCACCATTTTCACGACTTAGGAAAGCTATATATATATATATATATATATATATATATATATATATATATATATATATATATATATATATATTTTTTTTTTTTTGTTTTTTT
>Ga0123342_1001988_pt1 | contig 34314 bp, 18 predicted proteins | sample Turbeawhitnodule_FD_89960 | JGI IMG/M metagenome (GOLD analysis project Ga0123342, IMG submission 89960) | Root nodule microbial communities of legume samples collected from Mexico - Turtle bean Mexico white nodule | ecosystem: Host-associated > Plants > Roots > Nodule | place: Mexico: Nepantla... | reverse complement strand
CATTAAAAATATTTATTTTTTAATGCATTCAAAATTAAAATTATAAAAAAATAATAATTTATTATTTATTTATTTATTTTTAAAATGGTGCTAGATAGGGAAATAAAAAATAAAAGAGTGCTAGATAGGAAAATAAAAACAAAAGGATGTTAAATAGGTAAATAAAAACAAAAGGGTGCTAGATAGCGAAATGAAGATGTAAATGCTGCTAGATAGAGAATTGAGCCACCATTTTCACCTGATTCCTTCTTCTGTTTTTTCTTAGCGCGGCACACCTTATTCCTTCTTCTCTTTTCTCTTAGAGCAACACTCACCCTAGTCATCCGCAACATCCCATTTGCGCTCTTTGAAAATTTTCTGGTGGTTCTTTTCACAATTTGAGAGCATTTGACATGCCCTTTATGGTTCTGTGCTGGAAAATAATAGTTTCTTAGATGTATTTCACTGCACTGGTTTCTCATTGTTGCTTGCTTTGATTTTTCATTTTAGGATTTTAAAAATATTATGAATTATGTAATTCAAAAGCCAATTTAAGATGTGAGAATGTTTTTTGAATTTATATAATCTGAAAGTAATTTTTTGAAAAAAATACATTATAGATTACATTACGGAAGTATTTTTCAGATTTGAGAAAAACTTTTAAATTATGTAATTTATAATATATTCTTAAAAAAAATTCTTTTAGATTTTACTCAATCCGAAAAACACTCCTATAGAATTAGGATTACATAATTTAGAATATATTTTTTTAAACACATTTTAATTACGTAATTCAAAATATAAATCTACATGATTGGTTAATTCATAACGTTTTATTAAATTTTGGAATAAATTTCAGATTGTCTAATATGAAATGTACACAAATATTTTAATTAATTTTAGGTTGTGTAATCTAAAAAAATATCAAATTAAAATAATTAGAAAAACACACTCCATAACTAAACCTTAAAAAAATAACTTTTTTACATAAGGGTAATTTTGGAATTATAAAATTTATGGGGACGTTGCAATAACCTATGGAGGTGCAGGAAGCAACCCTGATCATAATGTCTGTTAGCATATGCATGTAATGAGCCAAAAAAAAAAGTAGCACATTTTTGTAAGATTCTGGAACAGTATAGCCCTATGGCCTTTTCAGGCAATGAATCCTTCTTTTGAGCTGTTTTGCACAAATGCAAGAATCAAAGATTTTGCATGAAATATATTCAGTGGTTGGGCTTTGTCAGTCGGAAGTGATACTCAACACCACCTGCATAAAGTTCAGTTTTCATTGGGCATATATACCTCTACTATTTCACTACTTTACTTTGGTCTTGGGATAATGAAAAGGAACGTAGGAAAAGAAATTGACCTTAACTAATTTTCTCGTAACAAGTTATTAAATGTAAACTCAAAAAAATATTGTACCAACTATAACGAATATGTAATAATTTGATTCAGAAGTATAAAAATGAACGGTGAATTCGGCCTTAAGCAAAGAATCTTCTTTACACTTTGTCTAAAAGAAAAAATAAATGTAGCATGGCATCTAAAAATTCTTCCACACTCCCTTGTGTTTTCTCTACAGAACAAGACATCAAATAAAGGCATTGCATGGTAAACTTCATTCCCTATATTATGTCGATAATTAAACATCTCTATTGGACGCTACACATTCACCACATGTTTATGTTACATTAGAACACCCGATCGAAATTCAAGGTTGTAGTTGCAGCATGAGTAATTTGGAGGGACAATAGTGGTAACTGGAAAGTAGAAACTGAAAAAAATGGCATCAACAGGGAGGGATCACAGGAGTGTCCGCAGAAGGGCAAGCTTTCCTCGAAGCATAATGGAGGGTATTTCAAGGGCAATGGAGGATGGTATAGGCTTTATAGGAAGAGGAAGAAGAAGAAATCAACATCCTAATTTTCCTTTGCAGGCTCAAGAAAATGTTTCACAATCACATGATCAAGTAGTGGTTCAAGAGGAATGGAGTTTTCTAGAGAGTTTTGAGCAGCAATATGGCACCAAACACCCTTTCTTTTATGCTTGCCGTCTCGGGGAAACCATTAAGTTAGCAGAACAAGACCACAAGTTCTTGTTCATGTACCTCCACTCACCTGACCACCCTTTTGCAAACGTTTTCTGCAAGGAAACGCTGTGTTCGGAGCCAGTGATTCAGTTTCTTGACGTGAATTTTGTTTGCTGGGGAGGACTTGCATACAGAGGCGAGGGCTTGCAAATGGTTGCAACGCTAAGCCCTGACACCTTTCCCTGTTGTGCTGTCATAGCCCCTACTCCTGGTGAAAGCATAGCAGTTCTGCAACAGGTTGGTTAACTTTCGAGACACACATTTATGCCTTTTGTATGGATTATGCATTATTCCTCATATATGCAAGATGCTTTAAAGAAATTGGCTAAGTTAGTTATTGCCTATGTTGTTGTATTTACTTTTCTGGTAATAAAAATATAAGGGTGAGAAGGTGATATCCTAAGTCCAAACCCAAGGTAGGAAGGCTTCCTAGCTTATGAAACATCTAGAGAGAAATTACATTTACCCAACCTTGGAGACTCAGAAGATTCAAAATATGACTTGTCAAATGAGAGATTCTATCCTACTTTACTTGATCACGTACTTGTGTATTTTATGCTGTTGTATTGATTGTGGTGAAATTATGTAGATCCATGACTGCACCATTAGTTATAGCCTGTTTTATACGCATTTTTCTTTTGGTTTTCAGCTAGAAGGACCCCTTTCACCTGCTGAGCTAGTGGGGATTCTACAAAGAACATTGGAAGAACAAGGGGTGGCTTTTGGAAGTGCTAAAGCTAAGCAGGAAGAAAAGATTCGAGCAGACCGTAGGCTTAGAGAAGAACAGGATGCTGCATATCTTGCAGCTTTGCAAATTGACAAGGTATTTTAACTACCAATTTAAGCTTAATCTAAATATACTCTTTCATTTTAAGTGTTGCTTCTTTCCTTAAAAAAAATGATTAACTAACACTCTGCCAAATATAGGAAAAAGAAAAACTCAATAATTTACCTTCAAGAGAGGGAGGTCAGGAACAAGTGGAAGCTCACAGCACCAAAAATTATGGGAAAGTGATGAACAGTTCTATGAATGTCACTAAACAGAACAGCAGAGTGAATGAGTCCACTAAGGGAGTTGCAAGTAAAGGAATGGAGTCTCAACCCACGCAGGTACATATACTTGAGTACTACACAACAAAGCTAGAAGCATGTAAAGTTTAACTTCTGTTGAACTTCACTTTGTGTGTAAATTTGATGTTGCAGATACTCATAAGGTTTCCAAACGGGGAGAGGAGAGAGCACACTTTCCTTTGCACAGACAAAATCCAATCCATTTTCTCATACATCGATTCATTAGGATTGCCAGGGATTGGAAACTACAGATTGATATCAAACTTCCCAAGAAGAGCTTTCGGTGTTGACCAAATGAGAATGACTCTCAAAGAGGCTTCCTTGTATCCTAAAGCTAGTGTGTTCCTAGAGCCTCTTGGAGCTAGAGTCCCATAACATAACCCCATTTAAGATGCACAACTCTGCTGTTTACCAACGTTAATTTCAATTTGGATTAATCAAAATGAGAGCAAAAAGGTTATTATATGAACTTCACTTCAGCTCTTAAATTGATTGAGATTTGACTGCATCTCCAACACAATTTCTGGATTTCATTTAGATTATCATTTCAACACCGTTTTAACTTGTTCTGCTTCTCAGGAAACGCATAATAATTCAAATTCTGAGTGCATCGATACCTTATTATTTTCTTCATTTCTTTCCTTCATCTGCCAAAACCAAGTGCATAAATACCTTCATCATTTAGAAAACAAGTACGAACTAAATTCGTTAAAGAAGACTGATAGGATTAAGAAATATATAAATTCCACGATATAGATAATTGACTAAAGATGAAAAATGTATGACAATGTACAAAAGGTTAAGGTTAAATGTAATGAAAATGAAAATAAATAAATATTAAGATATATAAATGACGTGCAGTGTATTTGAATGATTGAATTGAAACTTCTTTTAAGAAAAATAAATAAAACAATTAAATATAAGATAACCATAATACACTGATATACTTCATCAATTATTTTAATAATAAATTTTACATTTTTCAATAATTATTTTAATATGACAATTATTTTGAAATAATATATCTAAGTATATGTTACGTCCTTAATAAATAATTACAATAGTACATCATAAGAGTATAATAATATAATTTTTTTAAAAGTTATAATTGGAACGAAAAATACATATTTTTTTCGTTAAAAATAACGAATCAGTGATTTTCTCCCTAAACAGAGTAAGTTTTATTGTGTTTGTCTGTTTAAAAGTTATTAGTTTTTTTCCGTAGACTGTAAAATGAAAACTACAGGTATGTATAATACTCTGTTTTTTTTAACATCAAATCTTGTTAAAAATGTGATTTATGATTTAGAATCTCGTTATTTTTAACTGTAAAAGAATCTCGTTTACTTTAATGGTTAAATAACCTTTAAAATTATTTTGGTCATCCATTATGTTTATATATATATACATAAAGGATTAAAATAATTTTCCATTGAATTTTTTCTGCAATTTATAAAATTTAAAACACTGACAAAATCAAACTCTAATTCGTGATACAGTGTGTAAAGAAACAATTACAATTTTTTCTTATTCAGAATGAAAAAAAAAATGGCAATACCTTCCCAGGATTAAGGTCACGGAAGCAATCTCCAAAAAAAAAGATTTGAAAGTTGGGTAGTGTCGTGATCATAGCCACTTCAGTAGCAGTTTATGAGTTTTCCAAATTCCATCAGATAATTTCGGATCAAACAACAGCAACTTTACAACCACAGCTCAGGTAAATTCATCTTCAATTATGCACTCAGTAGTAGCTACAACCAGGGAAGTAGATCTCATCTCAGCCAAAGTACGCGTTTTCCTTAACCCGATTTTTGATTAGAAGGGGTTTTTCTATGACTATCACATCATTTTTCTAATGGAAGTCCCCAAATCCCCTTCCAAATACAAACGAATTGCCAAACACAAATGGCTCATAAAATTCGGTTTAGTCATTTTGGTGATGCTGCTATTGTTTCTGGGTTTTTATCTCGAGTCAGAAACCGGCAAACTCAATGCGTCGTCGTATTACACCGTGGTTGTGGATTGTGGAAGCTCTGGGACACGGGTGAATGTGTATGAGTGGATGGTAGGGGTGAAGGGAATAAACAAAGGGAACTTGCCAGTGCTGCTGCACTCCTATCCTGATAATACAACCAGGAGGAGCTCACTTTGGAAAAGTTCTTGTCAATATCACTGTATGCAAACTGAACCCGGATTACACAACTTTGTTAATGATTCTTTAGGAGTGAGACAAGCTTTGGAGCCCTTGATTGTGTGGGCCGAGCAAGTGGTGCCGCAAGAAATGCGTGGCGATACTCCTGCTTTTGTCTTGGCTACTGCTGGGTTAAGGGGGCTCCCCAGGCAGGACGCTAATAGGGTCTTGGGAGATATTGAGGCTGTTGTGAAAGCTCATAGCTTTATGATGAGCAAGAGCTGGATAAGGGTTTTGAGTGGGAAGGAGGAAGCTTATTATGGGTGGGTGGCTTTGAACTACAAAATGGGTTCCTTTGATGATAGCTATCCCAAGTCTCCCACTTTGGGACTTCTTGATATTGGTGGCTCATCATTGCAGATTGTGGTAGAGATAGATGGTGCTGGTGATGATGTGCATGTGATGAGATCAAGGCTCAGATCAATGGAGCATCGGATTATGGCATATTCATTGCCTGCATTTGGCCTAAATGATGCGTTTGATAGGACAGTTCTTATGCTCAGAAACAATCAAAGTGAGGAAAGAACTGCCAGTATCTCTGAGCTCAGACATCCTTGTCTGGTATCAACTTATGTACAAAACTATACATGTCATTCTTGCCCTGGATTGGCTTCCATTTATAAGAAAAATGACAGCCAACACCAGGAAAGTGAACTTTATTCTTTACGTCTTACTGGAGAACCTGATTGGGAGCAATGCAAAGAACTAGCTATTGCTGCCGCCATGAACCCGAGTGATTCCAAAGTGTCACATCTGACAGTTAGCAAAAATTGCCAAGCTAGTTCGTTTTCTGGTCTTGGTAAGGGTATAATCATTTGTTTGCTTTGTAGTTTTCTTATTTTATCAATTCACGCCTTACTATTTTTATAAAATTTTATCTTGTCCTTCTTGAAGTCTATAGAATATATATGTTAATTGAAAATTATAATAATTTCATTACGGCAAATTTTACCGGTTGGTTTGGTTTGGTTTGGTTTGTGACCAGTGGCTATATGTAGTTACTTTCATTTTCTCAATCTCTTACCTGTTCTCCAAAACTCTACTTTGTAAAATCATCGAAATGAAAAATAGATCAAACAGTAAGGAAACATCATCCCATCCCTTCTATTATCAAACCAAAAAGTTCACTTGTTAATTGTGTGAAACTATATCATTTTTTATACTAAGGTTGGCTGCTGTCCACCTTTTCTTTATGGTATTGTTGACATTGTACAGCCCTAGCTCCCTGATAACATGGAAGAAGGGGTGCTGTTAAAAGTTCTGTTTCTATTATGCGCTGCTATGAACTTACTGTGTTTCGTTACGTACCTTGCAGGCACTGATATAGTTAATTTAACAGCTGTTGCACACCCAATCAAGTTCCATGCTTTATCTGGATTCTTTTTTGTCTACAATAAGCTAAATTTGACCCCAAGAACCAACGTAACAATGGTTTGGGAGTCAGGCAAACAAATATGTTCAAATTTATGGTCTGGTTTGGGCAGTGTTTCTGATAATCCAAATTATGCTGGACAATTTTGTTTCCAGGTGGCTTATTTGGCATCATTGATTGATTATGGTCTGTGTCTTGGTGATGTTGAAATGGTATTTGGCCCAGGTGACATTTCGTGGACTTTAGGAGCTGCATTGATTGAAGGGAAATTTTTGTGGTTAAACAGTAGAAGCCACAAAGCCCATGTTATTATTTCAACTTTAAAGAATGTCAAGGTTATGTCTTCTCCTACTGTTCTCTTTGCTGTACTCGTATTACTTTTATTGATTGTTTATTGTAGTCAAATTAAGCTACCAATGCCAAGTAGAAGGGTTTCTACTCCTGGCTCATCTTTGCCATCTTATACTCGTGTAAGACTTCGATCTAACTAATATATTTTGGCATTTTTGTATCTGTCCTTTGCATAATTCATTTTTGAAGAATGACATGATATTGAAAGCTTTAGAAATCAATGTTTATTTACTTTGACTCACTCAATTTTTAAAACTGACACTTTAATAAGAGGAAACTAACTTTTGTCCCCAATGTTTTGGTACCAATTGCACAATACTAATGAAAAATAGTTGAGGGATTGTCATGTATTCGCAGTTACATTTTCAATTGATGTAACCTGAAGTATTTTATGTACCTAAAAGTCATCCAAGTCACATTTGGGGAATTCTGAAATTAAGAATATGGCTTAAGAAGTCCAAAATATGTTCTTTATATGAATATTTGTCTATGATTCAGTACTTGTACAATGTTAACATTTGATATTAATGACTTACCTTGCTTGTATAAATTATTGTTTGAACATCAAACATAGAAGAAATAAATATAATATGATTGTAGTATAAATATAATTGCTATAAACATTCTAAGTTCCTTTAATTGATATTTCTTTTGCCCATTCTATTTCTTTCTTGATTTTTATGGGTCACCTGATAGATCCAGGGACTTAGATAATGAAAGATAGCTTTCACTGGCTGCTAACTCCTTTGGCCTCTAGACTGACTAATTTAAGTTTTTTTCATAGCTGAAGAGAAATTTTTATTAAAACAGTAGTTTTGATAGCATAAGATATCCTATGAGTACAGGGCATAAACCCACCCAAGAATTATGAGGTGCATACATGTTCCTGTTCACTACCATCATATATTACCAAAAACCCCGCCCCTACATGGAGTGACTAGTTAGAGTTAGCTTTAAAGCAATGTTATGTGGAAGAGAGAAAAACGAAGAAACTTACGCTTTGTAATATCTTCTGTAGTTGAAGACATTTAGCTATAAATATAAATTCATGACGATTTTTCTGTGAAGGAATGCTGCCACCAGTCTTTTCTACACGCTTTCTTTTATTTAGCAAAATTCACAGGCATCTCATCATTAAATGATGTAGGTCCCTCGCTTTATTTGGTAGGTGACACTCCCATGAACATGTGTGTGTTCAAAAGAGCATAATGCTTCTTGTTTGATTTAGTACATTTTTTTATAACCATATATCTACTTGATTCTTTGTTGCATTTGATTCCAATTTTCCTAGTTAGTGAAGTACCCCTGGCCACACTTATTTATAAATCTGGGAAAGGAGTGTTGTGCCTCATGGAGGATTGAATTAATCCCTGAACCCCGATCTTACGAGGCAACATATTATATTCATTGAGGGCAAATTTAGTGCTCCTATGGCTACTTCAAGTTTGAACCTTTTATTATTTTCTTCTTCCAATCCTATCATTAACATTGAATTTAAGTAAGAATAAGTTTTCACAGACTAGGACAAATTGCAATGACTTAAGTTGAAAAAAACAGAGTCTCATGTCGCTCTTTTAAAACATTCCGAAAAACATCATCCTGGAGAAATCTTTCGTTCGTGTCACATATTCTCAAAACATAATTGAGATCGGGAGCCGGAAAAACTTGATCACTTCCTTGAGAAATGACCTTCAACTTGATCGATCTACTGGTACGATTCTATTTATCACAAGAAATGAATCTCACTTTATAAATCTTCTTAACACTAAAGACTATGCATAAGTTATGGTTTAATTCTCTTACGGGCTTGTTTGGGTTGGTTTTAAATCTTTTAAAAGATTGGTTTTAGTTAATTACTTAAACTAGACTAACTCAATCCAACCTGATTATATTCAGTTGACTACACAGATTCATATTGTTACTACATTACAAATGGGTTTGCATAGTTTGGAGCTTCTGCCTCCAATGTGGTATGCAGGAGTATCAGTTGTCAATGTCATGATCTATTACATCATGATTATCTATATTGTAGCAGGTCAATTTTCGCACGGTAATTTTCTCTTAAAACATTCTCCTCTTCAGAAAATTTGGCTTTGTTGTATACTGACTTAAAAATCAGCATGACCCACCATCCCTCGAAGAACATGCAGACAACCCATTTGCAGGTTCCTAAGTTCTAGTGTCATTGTCCATGCTACACTAACCTGACTTTTCATGTTTCGTCTTCTGTTCCTCTACCTTTTCTCTCAAAGTTTCCACCTTGGCACGCTTCTCGGCAACAGGGTCCCTGGTGATCAAGGTAGCTAGTTAGAGGATATTATGCATGGAGTATGGGTTATAAAGGAGGAGTTTATGAAATCGGGCACACTGGTTCCTCTATGTGCATTCAGGCAAACAGGAAAAGGCTGAACCTTTGTCATTGCTGTACTTCCAGTTCCAGCTGTAAAGTTCATTGTGAATGAATCTCAGACGTGGGTACATATAATCAAAGCATACTGAACTCAATTGACTGAGAAACTTGAACATCAAAACAATCACAGAATAATAGTTGTATTTGAAAGCAAAGTTGAAATGGAATCAATTTTTCTTTGAAGTACAAATGTACAAGTTCAAGAACATTAATTAGACTGTTTTGAATGCTTTCAATGAACTTTTAGCTTGTTGGATAGGGTAGAGAATGAATATTTAAAAATATGAATAACTTTTTTTCATGGTCAAGCACATGCTAAACACAAATTTGTGGTTTTTTTTACCAGACCTGGTTAAATGCATGATTGACCAAAAGAATATATATATATATATATATATATATATAACTTTTTCGTTACCTTTTATTACAAATTTACTTTTGAGATAGAAATAGTTTTCTCTATGCTTCATCTCAACTAAATATTATTTACAAAATTAAAATTGCTCCATAAAATTTACAAACGTTACGCATTACGGTCAGACTTCCACTTGTGTGATTTTATGTAGGTAAAGGGATATCTAAAATCTTTTCTGACCTTGTAAGGAGAGATATCTTTTCTTAACATAAATTTTCTTTAAAGAAATCTCCTAAAAACTCATCAAATAAGGATGATGGAGACTTGTTGTGCTGCATTAAAGAGTACAATTTAAAATTATTGATGACATGTTCAAATTTTAGAAATTAGATTTAACACTTTTTGAATGTAAACGAACATACTCCTATACTCCGCTTGAGTGACTTGAATACTTACGCACTTTCTAAGTACATAAATAATGTAATGCATATTTAAATTATTGGTAAAATGTATCAATTTTCACGTCTCGTCGATTCATTTATGTTGATAAGATATTTAGTGTGTAAACGAACCAAGTCATGATATCACTTGATGGAAAAAAATGCACGCGGAAGTAATACATATAATGACAAATCAACTGCAGAAAATAAACAACATAAGATTTAAATATATATTACAGAGGAGACACAATAATTAAGTTCACTCATTAAAACATGGTATCTAGTCAGTCCAACCCAATTAGTTATAACTTCACACTAAACATTAGCACACACGAAAGAGAAAGAGATAATACAATTAGTTTGTAAACAATGAAATATGTAGAGAGAAAGGTCATGTGAGTTGCTTTATAGCAGGAAAACATGATGCTTGGACTAAAAATAAGATATTTTCATTATATATAGAATAAAATAAATATTAGAGAGTAAAAACAATATTTAAACAAAATGAATTTATCTTTTATATAACTTGCAAAAAGTAAACGTTGAAAGTGACATGTTTTTGAATTTAAAAAAAAATTCAAGTTATTACTAAATATTATAATTAAATTAATAATTCATAAAAAAACATATTAATGAGTTATAATTAAATATAGTTTTCATTAGTTTCATGTATAAGTATTAAAAATAAAAAATAATAACTCCAGTATATAAAAACTTGTCTTTTAAGTTAGAGATATTAGAATTAGAAATTAATCATGTTATATATATTAGCGGCGTTCCCGCACATGTACATCCGCATTTTTTATTTTATTATTATTATATGTATATAAATGAAATATAGATTTATGTCTATGTGTATTTATATGTATGAGAGACACAAAGAATATGAGATACGCAAAGAGCATGAACGTCATGTTATTGAGTTTCAAAATATTTGAGAAAGAAAAAAGAAAAAATATAATAAAATCCAAAAAAAAATCAAATTTTGAGAAACAAGAACCATCGTGAAAATAAAAAATAAATGAAATATATATTTCAGAAAAATAAATTAAAAAAACATGTTCTACCATCACAGCTACTATTTCAAATAAATGTTTTGATATGTTTTAAAAAAAAATAGAAAATGGCTATGTACATACTACATTAATAAAATTAAATATTAATATAAATATAATATAGGAAAAAAATTGAAAACAAGGGAAAGAGTGGAATTTAATATATATATTTATATAATAAGAAATTTATAGATAATAATATATTAAAAATAGAGAGGAGGGGGTGTGGTATAGCGGTGGAGCAACCTTAAAAGGTCCACCCACCACTAACGTGGTAGTAAGGAACAGCACAGAATAGATAGAAAGAATTGCAACACAGAGAATGACGATCATGCGTACTCTGTACCCAACCGTCGCTGCTCCTCCTCTTTCAAACTTTTCTGTTAGGACCAATTTCCCTGTTCGATGCAGCAACCTTCACTCGCAACCGCAACTCGACTCGCGCAAGGCAACCACTTCTTTTTCAATTTTCCATCCATCGCATTTCACACTTTTTTTCTCTCTAAGTGCACAATCACAGTTAAATGCTTCGTCAAATCAAATGCTTAACTTTTAATTTACCGCATATCCTCGTCATTTCATTACTCTCTTAATTTTTTTTAAAAAAATTTGCAGTTAGTTCTTTCAGTGAAGGAAAAGCTTGAAAAAGAACACCATAGTCTCCCTGTTGGAAAAAATGGAAGGGATGACGAAGATATGATACTGTGGTTTCTCAAAGATCGCAAGTTTTCTGTTGAAAAGGCTATTTCCAAGTTGACTAAAGCCATTGTATCCTTCTTCTCCCAATTGTATCAATGTTCAATTTTATTCATAAGAAATCACCACCATTGTTTAGATTCTGCTTGTTTGAGGAGTGGAGAAATAAGGGAACTTGACAAATTTTACTTTCTACATGCCTGTGTGTTTTGATCTGTCCGAAAACGAACCTTGTTGACGTGTTCAATGTGGATTGTAAACTTGGGTTTTGCTCTGATGCGTTTTGACCATGGTGTGCTCTAAGCAATTGAGGTCCAAGGTCTTGAGTTTGGCTAACACTCCAGCAAGGCTGACACGCCATGGGGATGGGTGTGTACCTGTAAAAGACACTCATACTTTCAAATCATTAAGGAATCTACTGCGTCAAAGCTATCCATGGTCAGCACCCACCAGAGTGAAATCCAAGTCAAAAGGTCACCTCATACATGTCAATTAGATCCATTTTGGATATATCATAATTAATCTTGTTCGTATTAATTGGATTAATTTTCATTCAAATTTCCGCCTACTCAACTTGTTAATTTGCTTTCTACTCTATAAGAAATGGCGTCAAGATTTTGAGGTCTCTAAATTGACCGATGAAACTGTTAAAGATGCTGCTCAAACTGGAAAAGGATATGTACACGACTTTCTAGATATTAATGGCAGACCTGTGCTTGTGGTGGTTGGATCAAAGCATATTCCTATGGTAAGAGTAGAAGTGGTAGTTGTTAACTTGTTAGTATTTTATTGTGCTTTATTACTTTATATTCCTTGTTATTTTTATATTCCGTGAAATGAAACTGATGCAAGAAAATGTTAATACTGGCATGCAGCAAAAATTTACTTTGCAGTGAAGGATATGTTTTTCAATTTTCTGAGAATAAATTTGTGCAATTAAGAGTTTGACGTTGGTACTCTGATTTTGTGTTTGAATACCTGTTTAGTTTAGAACATCAATGACCATAGAGACATGGATTGATGTTGGAAGTTCATTGGGAAGAGGGAAATGAGTAAAACAAACACACTCTCTAGCTTCAACAACTTCCGTGCCATGCTTCCCCTCTTTCTGCTCCTAGCACTTCATCACTTGCAATTGATACTTCTACTCTGTATCATAGATCTTAAATTTTGGGGAATTAATGTGATTACCTAATTTTGGTACAAATTTCTGGTTGTAAGTATGTGCAACTTGATGTCACTTGGCACAACTGAGGTCAATTTTTGTTCATTATCTCACTTTCTGCATTACATATTACATACTATATTTTCATATTTATGTTTATGGATAAACCTCAGATGTAACCAGCAGCCTCATGACCTTTGGAAAACTGTTTATGACAATATGGACAAATAATTATGTCACAGGCACTGGACCCCGCAGATGATGAGAGGCTGTGTGTTTTCTTAATTGAGAAGGCATTGAGTAAGCTTCCACCTGGGAAAGAACAAATACTTGGAATAGTTGATCTCAGAGGTTTCAGAACAGAAAATGCTGATCTTAAATTCTTGACATTCTTGGTAATACTTTTTACTATCTGCCAAACATAATTCAGTTAAGAAGTCAGCATTATCATCACCTAATGTGGTTGTGCAAAGAGCAGCACGACAACTAATATATTTCTTTATTTTTGGCAGTTTGATGTATTTTATTGTTACTATCCTAAGCGATTGGGTCAAGTACTATTTGTGGATGCACCTTTTGTTTTTAAGCCAATTTGGCAGCTAGTCAAACCCTTGTTAAAATCGTACACTTCTCTGGTAAGTGTTTCACGTCTTAAATGTGTTTATTAATATGAAAATAGTTGTTTTCCCTTTAAATTTTTGTGAATTTCCTTGGAATGTGAACTGGTTTACTGGGTTCTAAGTTAAGGTAAAAATAAGTGTTGTTCATTGTAATTTGATCTGACATCACAGAAATAGGAGGCAATCTGCTGAAGAGTGATTGTAGTGGTTGTAGCTGACCATGCATTCACCTTCTGAATTTGAGGTTGAGGGCTCATGTCTAAGACCCCTCCCAGGAATAATGAGAGAAAAGAGATGAAAAATACTCTTTCTGTTCATTCCTCATAATTCACTACGGCAGGTAAGGGAGAATAACCAAAAGCATAACAAAAAGTAAAGGAATGCAATAACAAATGCATAACAGAAAAGAGAGGAATGTAATAACAAACATAATAACAACCCATAGCGGATTGACACCACAGCACTAAATATCTAGGCCAGATTTGAGGAATCTTCAGTGCAGATAAGCATCCCAACCTAAGGGATGTTTTGGGGCTGTGTTTAGGCTTGATATCCTCCTCACTAATGAGCCCAACTTCAGATGTAGCTTCTGTAATGACTGGATCAATAGGTACTGGGCTGCTACTGTTCCTACCACAATGTTCCCATCCACGAATTCGCTCATATCTTTGGGATGGCGATCATGTGATTGGCTTTACGTGGTGATTAAGTCAACTAGCTGAATGTAATGGGGCTTCCGTGATATGGGACATAAGATTGTTGGCTCATATTTTGAAGTTGAACAAACTATAATGATTAATTACAGCACTATTTGGCATTAGATATCAATTCTTTGTGCTGCTCCCTCTTCATTTTCTTCTAATTCTTTCTTCTGCCCCTCCCTCCTTTTATTTTACAGGTGAGATTTTGCTCTGCGGAGACTGTTAGGAAGGAATATTTTACGGAAGAAACTTTGCCACCAAACTTCAGAGATTGAAAGTTGGATGGAATAAAAAAGTACGGAAACTTTGCAAACACATTCTTATTAAGCGCGTTTGTCTTGGGACTTTGAAGGACCAATATGTAGATCTGACAACAGCAACACAACATTTATTTAGTTAAAAACTTAAGAGAGCTACAGAAAGGAATTTGATAATAAAAAAAGTGCTGATATAGGTACCCTTAATGTTAAAAACTTAAAAAGAGCTAAAGAAAGGAATTTGAGGAAAACAGTGCTGATTTAGGCACCCTATCGTAGAAAAAAAATAATTTCAGTTAATTGCTTGTTTCGGCATTTTGTCATGTTTTTACCAATTTCTATTGTACAAGCAGTACTTGTGATTTAAATGCATACTAATTTTTTTTTGGCTCTTTTCAATACTTCCAAATAGTGGACGTATCCCTTCATATAATTCTATAATTGTTTAGTATAATATTGTTTTTAGTTCGAAAGAAATAAAAAGAGAGGGGACAGACATCTAATTTAGTTTGAATAGGGATTAATGTCTCTTTTTTCCGTTTCACCTTTCAATAATGGTTACATTTTTTAGAGGAAATACTTAAAGAAAATATCTCACTTAAGAAAACTACGTTTATGCTTTACTTATTAAACATTATAAACAACGACATTAGTGGTACATCTTAATAATCTTGGATATTAAATTTCCCAAAGCATACAGTATCAAGGATTAAGAGAGAAATTACTTTAATTTCAATATTTGGCCTCAATGAAAATAGTTCATTACGCAAAGAACTGACCTTAGAATGAAAACTGCAGATGATGGAGCTTTGAATCATAATGTGAGCAATAATAAAGGGAGAAAATATTGACAATACTCACTACTGTTTCCTAGGAAAACAATCTTGAAGTGCCTTCCCTACATGCCTAATGCTTTGAGTTTGAGGTTCTTTTCTTTGAGGAAAGTGGTCAACTCAAACTGGTTTATGATCTGCTTCTTCAAACACAAGATGCTGAGGTAACTTCTTGCCGTACGTGAGGAATGTTCCACCATTAGCTACAGCTTTGACTACAGCTGTTGCTTGGTATCCATCACGGAAATTCAAACCTGCTGAAGGGCTCAATTCTCCAACTAGACGCTGCATATTCCTAGTAGCAGAAACCAGTGTTAAAACAAAGGTTAAAAACTTAGATTCGTGACAAGAGTGCATATAGCTATTTAACACTTCGTAAATATCTCTGGAGATGTCAAATTGCAATACATTAATGACAACCTCTCAATGATTTCTTAATGCATTGTGTGTTGTGTGTGCAGACAAACAACCAGAATTGCTGGCGTCATTTTAATGCTTTACGAGTAGGAAAGCAAAGCAAATGCTAAAAAGTTCAATGTCAAAATAGTGATATCAAAATTTCAAAACGAAACTAGAATTTTCTACTGTTTGAGTAAACATTTTTACTAAACACTTAATATTTTTATAATATTACATATATTCTGCTAGGTTTCTTCACAAGTTGTGAAGCTGTTGTGTGTCTTCTACTTGCCTAGTTTTTCACCCTCTCTTATCCAAACTGTGGCGGTGAAGACAAGTGATTCTCATTTTTGTACAAAGAGCGATGCGTAGAATACGTTACAAAAGGAAACTGATATATTGAAATCTGGAATTAGGTATGTGATCATTATCAATCAGAAGAAGAAGAAGAAGAAAAAATTGTCTCAAAAGTCAACGTGATCGATAAGAGACGAGGTATAAGTGGAAGGAAACAGCAAGAGAGAAGAAGGGAAAAGGAAAGGAAAATGAAGAAGGGAGTAACTGTACTAAGCATAGCAGTGAACGCGATATGTTTGGCTATGGTTAGCAGTGCGCCGGAGTCCCCACAGTACAGTGTGGTACAGTCGCAGTCCGATTTCGAGATCAGGCTCTATGGAACCTCCCTTTGGATGTCTGCTCCTGCTCTCGACATCTCCTTCGAGAAAGCCACCTGGGACGGTTTTCACAGGTAATCCAACCGCTCTTCTTTCCGCTCACAATAACTAACTCACTAACCGATTTTACTATCTCCCAGGTTGTTCCAGTTTACAGAAGGCGCCAACCTCAATTTCTCGCGAATCCCAATGACCCTTCCCGTCTTGACAACCACCGTCCCCGGAGCCGGTCCCCTTCACTCCCAAGGCTACTACGTTAGTTTATACTTACCCGTTAAGTTCCAAGGAAACCCACCAGTGCCGCTTCCAGAACTCAATATCAGGCCCTATCAATTCACCACCCACTGCGTTGCGGTTAGAAAGTTCTCTGGATTCGCCAACGATGAGAGGATTGTCAAGGAGGCCGAAAAGCTTGCCACCAGCCTCAGTAACTCTCCCTGGGCTCAGTCCAAGACTCGCCGTGGTTACTCGATCGCGCAGTACAATACTCCCATCCGAATTGTGAAGCGTAAAAACGAGGTGTGGGTGGACATTGATGCTCCTCAATTAGGCTGTCAATCGGTTGCTGTTGCCGCGTATTGATGCAAGGAGTATGGAAGAATGGTTTAATACTTGTGAAGGTGTGCTTGCCTGCTTCATGTGCAGGTCTGTCTATACACATGTTTATATTGTGTAACTGTCATGAAACATAGACTTGTGTCTGTAAATAATAGGATTGTGTGAGATTTTTCACATGATCCTGTCTATGGAAAACAGATCGACTCACTTGCACTGTGTCAGTTATGTTATGATGGAGATCTATAGAAGAAAAACATCACTTTCTTTCCTCTTATGACTAAATCAATTGTTAAACTTAGTGACAGTGATTATTGGAGAAGGAGGAGTGTGGGAAAAGATGGGAAGTTGTACCCTCCTCCGGGTATATTCCGATTTGGCTACACAATATGGGGATGTTCCTATTCTGTATCCTCCGGTTATCGAGTCACAACTTTTTATGATCTATTTTAAGTTTTTTTTTCCTAACTTTCACAGGCTTAATTGTAAGACTAAGCTGAGACTGAGTTCGGCCCAGGGTGTGCCACCAGCCATTATGGAGGCACTTTCTGCGTCATATGCATTTGTCAAGTTGTCTAAAATTTACCAGTGTCTGCAAGGTTCCTCGCAGCCATTACATAAACAGAAGCTATATTCATGTTCTATATTTGAGAGATTGAAATTGTTTGGTGTCAAATTTTCAAAGATAGGATGAAAGTTTCTTTGTTGCTTGTTCAAGTTTTCATCAGATGATCTTAGAAGGAACAGTTTTGGAGCACGGATTAGAAGATGAAAGTAACATAAAGCCACCAACCAAACTGCTCATTTCTTTGTTCAGTGATTGCTTGCTTCATCTAACATTTTCTGTGCTGAAATTGATGTTGTAATTTTCAATAAACACGTATTTTACATGCTTAAAGAAAGCTGGGAAAGAAAGTATTAAAAGCACAATGAAAACAAATTATTAAACTCTTACCAATGCAATAAAATGAACTAGCTTGGGAAATTGACTTTTAAGAGAAAAGTTAAATTTAAAATATTAGTTCATTAGGAGAAAGGGTTTCAAAACTTAAATAACACGTCAAGTGATTAACTTTCCTCAACGTAAAATTCTTAATAATGTTGCTCAAAACCATAACAACTAGTTACTTGCAATCCAGAGCCTCTTTCAGTTCAGTATTATTGCAATATGAATGGGACAAGGTTGGCAAGTTCCCTTTGCTTACGCTACCTAGCATGACACACGGGGTGCAATATGACATTTTTATTTATATAAGCTGAGATTGTCACGATCCAAAATAAAAGTTATAAATGGTTCATGGACAAAATGGTTCATGGACAAAATGGTTTATGGATAAATCATGTTTTGAAATACACCTTAAAACTTTAAACACTAAACACGACATTAAAATGGAAAAAAAAAAATCGTGATTTAAAACATGACTTTAGATTAAGTTTGGTGTGTTTCAAAGCACATTTGTATTATTTTTTTACTATTTTTTAGAGAAATCATATTCAAAAGAACGAGTTTAATTTTTTGTTTTTTTGTTTTTACAAGTTATGCTTAAAAAGCACGAGTTTATTCTTTTAAAATTTGTGTCAATTCATGATTTCTTTAGGCTGATTTTTTTATATTTTAAAAAATTGTGGTATTCAAATTCTTCTCCTATAGCAACTTTTTTTTTTTTTATTGAATAAGAGTGCAACAACTTCCTCTCTCTTCCATGGAAAATCAACTTGGAATCTTTAGTATAATAAAAGGTTTCCTACTTTAAGAAAGTCGAATTCACAAATAAGTCATTACTTCTAATCTCGGTTACATTGCATCCAGCAATGAAAGTCATAAAATCTTGAACTCTAAATTCTAGTGTCTCATTCTCATGTTTCAATGTTTGTGTGAGTTGTGCTGAACCATCTTTGTGCATATAAGTGTGAACAACTTCTCTTCTCATAAACGCATTTGAAGTGCCATGGAATGATTTTACAAAAAAAATAAATTAAAAAAATTATAACTTGTAGAAATCATCAATCAACACATGACTTTCAAAAAACAACTCATGTTTTTAGGTACGGTTTCTTTGCTCAACCACCTAGCTTGAAGTTTTTAGTTGTCTAGCCTTTGTTAGTACTTTGCTAGTACTCTAGAGTCTCATAAAACTAAGTTTCAACGAAGAGTAATAAAAAATGTGTTTTTAGGATACAAGGAAGGTACTAAATAATATGTTTTCTATGGTCTCCATTCTCATCATAATTTTTATTTCAAGAAATGTCATTCTTTATGAAACTATTTATCCCTTTGCAACATCAACTCCTCATTCTCAAACCTAAATCTCCTTTTCTTTCAATATTGCAATCACGAAATATTTTTTTCCTAATGTTACTTCCTTTTTATCTTTTGAAAACACTTTTTAATGTTTCGAGTGAGCAAACTCTTCCTACACCCAACCCATCATGCTTATCTTCACAAAATCCACCTTCCCAACCTATTAGACATTCCACCCGCATTTACGAACAAACATTTTTATTTTGCAGATTCTCATTGTAATCATGTGACTACTTCTAAGTATATCAATGATTCCTTTACAGGTACTCATGCTTATTCTCTTTTCTATGTTATTAAATATAAATTAATTTTTTTCTATTACTACTATTTTTTAATCTACTTATTATACCCAAGCCTCCAAATTGGATTGTTGGAAAAAGACAATGAATGTCGAGTTACATGCTTAAATAGAAAAATCAAACATGCTCTCTTGTTAATTTTCCACAAAGTAAGAGTCGTATTGGTCGCAAATGGGTTTACAAGGTTATGTATCATACTAATGGAACTATTAAAAGATATAGGTCAAACTTATGACCAAAGGCTACACACACCTAAAATGTGTGGACTATCTTCACAACTTTTTTTCTTCTAATGATTAAAATAATTGTAATAAGGGTATTTCTTGTTGTGTAAGCTACTAAAGAATGGTTCATAGAACAATTGTATGCTAGTAATGCTTTCCTTCGTGGAGAGCTTCATGCAAAGGTTTATATGTTACCTCCTCCTAAATCACTTTTGTCTGGTTCTTTTAAGGTTTGTAAGTTGCACAAGTCACTTTTTAGTTTAAAATAGGTCAAGTGACAATGACATAACACTTTGTTTACCACTCTTCTTTCTCTAAAATACAATCAAGTTTTGTTTGTTAAATCCACTTATACTTCATTTACTTCCTTATTAGTTTATGTGGATGACATTGTTTTAGCTAGAAATGATATGGCAAAAATTGACGACATTAAACAAATCTTAGATAACAAATTTAAAATCAAGGACCTTGTATCTTTGAGATATTTTTAGGCCTTGAAATTGCATGGTCTATATTTAGAATTCACACAAATCAGTGAAAATATGCTCTTGAACTTTTGGATGACATTGGTTTGGTAGGTTATAAACCTGGTAAGACCCTTTTTTATCCTTTTATTAAACTACAAGTTGATTACGATAAATGTTACTGGTTATAGATGGTTAGTTGACAAACTTTTGTATCTTCCCATCACCTGGCGAAATATTGCTTATTTTGCATGACAGTTAAGTCAATTTATGTCCAATCCTCTTGGTACTCATTATAAGACTGCTATCAAGATTCTTTGCTACTTAAAAGGATCACATGCTCAAGTATTAATTTTCTCAACTTTTTCGAAATTCATTATTTGCCTTTGTTGATTCAATTTGACATGTTGCTTAGATACCCAAAAATCCATAACTGGTTTGTGTATTTTTTTTGGTTATTCTTTGATCTCTTAGAAGTCGAAGAAGCAAATTACTATTTCTCATTCCTCATGTGAAGTTTAGTATAAAATTTTGGCTAGCCTCACTTGTGAAATCCATTGGTTACATTTTTTTTCTTTGTAATCTTCGTATTTCATTAGATCCTAATTTTGTTTAGTGTGATAATTAATATTCTATCTACTTAGCTCATAATCCTATGTTTTATGAACGTCATAAACACATTAAAATTGACTCTCATGTTGTTTGTGAGAAAAATCAACAAGAGTTAGTTTACTTACTTTTAGATTTTTTTTCAAACTAACCTATTTTAGCAAGCCTCTTCATCACACTTCTTTTAACATTTTTGTTACAGAGTTGGATATTTGGGATACTCACGGTTCAATTTGAAAGAGTTTTAATAGAGTTTTTTTATTATGTAGTTTGTTAATTTGTTAGAGTGCTATATATATATACCTCCTACATGATTCCAACTATTTTAATCTTACCTTATTCTATTAGAAATGGTGAATATATGGATTTTTCAAAAATATTTTTTACTTTTATTTGTTTAAGATGAGGAAAAAGAGAACAGAGAAAGAAAAAAATGAAGAAGAAAGAAAAAGAAAATTTGGGTGGTTTAAATTAAAGTAAAGTAACGGAAAAGTAGAGAGACAACTAAGTGAAAAATTAGTAAGTAATTTGTTTTTGTAATAAAATATTTTTATATATTAATAAATCTAAAAAATAATTTAAAAATGATAAATTAGAGTTAAAAAAATTTTAAATTAAAAAATTATCAAATCTTAATAAATAAATAAAAATATTTTAAAATAAAAATATGTTAAAATAAATTACTTTATAAATCATAAAAATATTGATGAATTGATTTTATTTTATTTATCATTTTAATATTTTTATTTTAAATTATTTATTTTATTGTAATATAAAAAATATATATTAATAAAATATTAAAATGGTTAATTTTATTTTACTTGTTATTTTAATATTTTTATTTTATTTTAATTATGTATTGTAATATAAAAACATATGCTGATAAAATATTAAATTACTTTATTTTATCTATTTTGTATTTATTTATTTTATTATAATTTAAAAATATATTAATAATATAATTATTACAAAAAAATATCAATTGCATTTTATACATAATCAATTGTATTTTTTAACCGATTATTTTTATAAATATTTTATTATTTTTTACCTCTTTTCCAAACCGTCCCAATGAAGTGTTGAAAATATAAGGACGAAATTTATTTTTGTTTTTCGTAATTTAAATCTTATTTTTGATACTGTCGACTTTTTTTTTATATGTGTGAACGGGATTGACAGAAAGAAACCCACCGATGAAAGAAAATATATATAAGTAGGGAACTAATAAAAGAAGATAAAATAATTTTCATGATTTGATGTTTTTTTAGAGTACATATTACAAAAATGAAGAAGGCAAGTGCAAGAAAATTATGTATTGAAATTTACAATAAAAAGAAACAAAGTTTTAGTCATTTTAGTTTTATTTAAACTAATTGCTGAAATTCAAAATATTTTATTTTGTTTTCTAGATTATATTATTTAGAAAGAACATTTATATACATAATATTTATAGAGTTTATAACTATACAATGTTGTTACTGTAAACAATTTCATACTTTTTTGACTGATACAAAAAATATTGTGATTAAGATTTTTAAGATAGTTATTATCCAATTGAATGAATAATCATATAAAATAATTTATGATTGTGTAACATTATATTTATCATTAATAATTAATTGATCTCAATCATCTAATATTCATGGAAAATAAATGACAATCAATGAAACTATTGATACGGGTTATTTTTTTTATGGTATATTCTCAGTTGATAACTAGTACTTCTACTAAGAAGCTACTTTCTTAAAGTAGGGTTCATGTTAAACTATAAACATTTTTTTTAATATTTAAACAATAAATTACACATCTGAATAATACTATTCGACCCATACTTGACCACTACGAATAATAAAATTATTCTTATCCACTTTTAACATCTCTTCATTCCCCAGGACTCTCTTAACTCTTTTTTTGTCCATCAAAAAAAAAAAAAAAAAAAAACAAAACAAACGAACAAAAAAAAAAACCTTTAAACGGTCTGTTTTGTAAACTAAATCATATTTCCAATCCAAATTAATTAATTTATATACTTTTGTAAGTGTGGTATGCTTAATCCTTCCATTGCATTTCGCAACAAACTCTATCATTTGCGCAGAAAATATTTTTAGTAAGCCATAATTAGCAACATGCATAAACAGATAAAGAAACTGCCAATTTATCATGGGATTATTTTACTCCATCACATGTTATTTTTTAGTAAGAACAAAAATCAATTTAAGTTTTTTTGAAATTTAAAATCAATTTCAATTTTTTTTTTTTTAAGAAATCAATTTCAGACTCCTCACACAAGTTCCACATTACACACCCAATGAAATATTATTCCAGTGTTGATTTATTGATAAATTTTGTATAAACTTTTATGTATATGTTATAGATAAAGTTGATTAATTAATGTAATTTGTAGGTTGGGCCTACACCCTATATGAATAAACAATTTTCTCACGGATGGTAAGGTAACTCAACTGTTACGTCTTTCAGCTCTCTTTTTCTCTTTCTCTCTCTCATTTTCTCATTTTCGTTCTCGTTCACTCGCGTACCCTTCTCCCTCTCCGATCCGAAACCCATCGCCTCTAACTCCCACAGATCTCTCTTTCTCAACCTCACTCAACACCTTCCGCGAAATTCCCCTAACCTTTTGAACGCATATTCTTCTCTTTTTCTCTCTCCTTCTGTTCGCAGCTTTCTGCAATTGCTTCGCTAGGGTTTCTCCGAGGCCACGGATTTTCCACTGTATCCGGTACACTTTCGTTTCCACTTCCAACTCTAATTCATTCGTGATTGATTCCGGGGAAACGAAGGAAAAAACACGTATTTATTGGGGGATTAGAACTGGCATTTTTGCAACTGTAACTTTAGCTGCTGTGGGATTTGATATGCATTCGTTTTTTTTTTCTGTTGCGAGAGATTAAATGGAACGGTGTAAAACATGTTTTTTTAATGGCGAAAGTGTTTTTGTACAATCGTTTATTTGTATATCTGTATATTTTTTTTATTTTGAGGAATATAATGATCAAATGCCTTTTTCTTGCGATTGTGCCTGTGAACTTCGTTTGGACCCTTGTTTTCTCAGTTTTTGATGATGTTGCGCATGTGTGATTTTTGGCGTAACTTGTGTTAGCCTGGTTGAGGAGCGCTCATTGTTGAAAGTTTGTGTTGCGCTTGTTACCTCTGCTTTTGGATCTCTGGTTTGCGGATAAGATAACTATGGAATTGGCGCATGATTGGTTCTGGTGGAATCGAATTGTTAATGGGCTTTTGGAATGTGTTATCTGATAGACTTGGTATAGACACATGGTCGTGAGTTAAGTGTAAAAGGGTTATACCTATGTTTGAGAAGTGGTGCTATAAACAAACACTGACTGACCATGATCAGAAGGAACCGCTGTTTTGTATTGGTTGATTCGTTGCATGAAGATCAGGCTCTTTTTGTAGCTGTTTCAACTTTGAAATATAGTTGCTTGATATTAATTGTACTGGTGGAAAATATGATTAGAAACTTAATACAACATTTGTATATGAGGTGGATGGGCAAACTTCAAACATGGATATTATTTCATTTGATTGGCCGATTGAGTAAAATGAAAAGTTATAATTCTTTATTGGAAAATTGATAGTTGATAACTTCATACACGTGTATTTTGCTGCTGTTTCGATGACCAACAGAATTAATGTACCCCTTGAACTGTTCCTTGCGATTTAGGGGAGTCTAAATTTCATGTAAGTTAATAATCTTACTTAAAATCATCAGTAGTTGAACTGCGTCAATGTAAATATTTTTTTATTTATTGGCTCAGACAGGTGAGACTTGGTAATAAATGGAGAAAATAATGAAGATAGCATCACTGTATTTTGCTGCCTCTGTAAATTAGCATTTAAATGACCTGGGTGACTGCCTGAAATGCATGTATTAGAATGATGTTATAGATGAACGGTATACTAAAATTAGAACTATAATCTAATTGACTACGGGATTGGATGTTGAGCTAGTTTAGACATTTTATTACCAGTTCATATAACTCCCATTATTCCCTTGAAATTTATGGAAGAGTACATCTATTAAATGTTCACAGGTTTAATGTTGGCATTATAATTTATAATACATCTTAAATTCTGCACCTGTATGAATTCAATACAATGTGTCTCGTTAATTGAATTATGTATCTTTCTCTCTCTTAAGCAGGCCTTTGAATTATGTATCTTTGTCTCTCTTAAGCAGGCCTTTCAATTAGGATTGAATGACCGTGTGGCGGCAACTAGACTATGACTTCAAGCATGTTGAGTGGGGAACGGAGGTATGTTTAAATTTGAGTGCTTTTGAAGCCAGTAAAGTGAACTGATGGTGAGGAGTTTGGGCAGTGCATGTCCTGTGGTGTCAAGGGTTTGGGAAGTAAATCATATAGTGAGATTTTTTTTTCTGAAGATATGGCAATTTGGTTCCGTTGTTAAGTTGATTGAACACTAAGACCAGAAACCAGTGTATGAGTGTTATTATATTAAAGAGCTGAGAGAAAAAACAATGTACCTCACTGTTCACTTCTCTTCCCTATATTGTACTAACCTAATAACTTGATTGGCCAACTCAACATAAAAATACCCCCTGTACCCTTTCACTGCCTTTTGTAATGAAGCATATGGAATTCAAACATGTTTCTTTTGGAATTCTGCCTAAATCCAGTAGTTGTTCTAAGTCCCATCATGCCTTGCTATCTTACTTAGGCCATATCCCAGTATCTTATCCATTATCATAGTTCCCCTCATTGTGCACATGAATTATAAATATATTTACTTATTAAGTGATTAAAAGAAAATTGAAATTGATGATATGCTAATGCTGTTGCAGATGGGCCTCTTCTTCCAGAAGAGGTGGTATGACTGTTTTAGGGAAAGTTGCAGTTCCAAAACCTATCAACTTACCCAGTCAGAGGTATTTATGTTCTGGCTGAACACTTTTAACTTTTCAGTTAACTCTGATTGGGTTGCCATCTGAAAAGTTTACCTCTTATTTTTCTTAAGGTTAGAAAATCATGGTCTGGACCCAAATGTGGAGATTGTTCCTAAGTGAGTATATATTATGTAGACCCAAATGCTATGACTTTTTCTGATGCTTGCTTTCTTGTAGTTTTAGATTATGGATGCCTGTCTGATATTCTTTTATTAGGGGTACACTCAGCTGGGGTAGTAGATCATCATCTTCTACATCTAATGCATGGGGGTCTTCTTCTCTGTCCCCAAATACCGATGGTGGTGCTAGTTCTCCCAGTCACCTCAGTGGCCGTCCATCATCTGGTGGAAGTGGCACACGACCTTCTACTGCTGGTAGTGATAGGGTTCTTGAGCCTACTTCTAATTCATGGGGGTCAAATTCTCGGCCTTCATCAGCATCTGGGGTATTGTCAAAAAATCAGTCTTCATTGACATCATTGCGTCCTCGGAGTGCAGAAACTAGACCTGGTAGCTCCCAGCTGTCTCGATTTGCTGAACCCTTGACTGAAAGTTCAGGCGCTTGGAATGCTGCTAGGACTACAGAAAAACTGGTAGGCTTCTGCTTAAAACTTGAGTACCACTATTAGTTACTTTTGAAGAATTTATAAATGTTTTCTTTTGCTATTCATTGTTTATAGGATCATGTACTGATTCAATCTACCGTTTACGGTCTTACAATAATTGTCACTGGAATTTTACATTTGTAAAAGACACTACATTTCCTAGCCACCTTTTGTTGGTTTGGGGATGATCCACACCTTCTATGACTATGGTTTACTGGTTAATACCTGGTTATAGATATTCCAAACATGTATATTATATTCTGGAATACATTCAAAATTTGTGTCTTTTCCATGTATTCTTAGGTCCACCTGTCAATGTCTGCCTTTATTTTGCATGAATTGCTACCCCTGCCGCTGATAATAGTTTGGTACAATTGTACAAATGTAGGGAGTTGCACAACCCAAGAATGAAGAATTTTCTCTAAGCTCCGGAGACTTTCCAACCCTTGGTTCTGATAAAGATAAGTCTGTTCTGAATTCTGAGTTGCAAGGTATCATCATACACTCATACTCTCTATAACTGTTATGGTGGTTGCTTTATTAATTAGAGTAACTGTTTCTTTCTAGAGATTAGTTTTGCATTTTATGATTGTATTTTCTTAAATTCAGAACACGTATTATTTACTGGTTACTTAATTTCAATAAAATGGTTTTTTTTTATGTTGTAGAGGGATATTGATTATTCCCTTTAAAGTTTTTAATGTGTGGTTATTTGGCAGTACAGTTATCCTCAGGTTTTGTAATCGAAATTCCTTTTATATGTAAAATTTCGAATGGTTGGAAGAGGGTTGACTTATATTTTATGAATACATATTTTTTGTGTGTCCAATTTGTGTTTGTTAGAATAGTTTATATTTTATTGTGAGCAAAAAAGCTGTTTTGTGTTGTATCTATAAGTAACATAGTATCCCAGGGGTTTCTTTTTTCTCTTTCCTTAAGCTTATGTTGTAAGCTTCTCATCCTTATATATATATATATACATATATAGTTAAGATATCTTAAAACACTTTTTTCTTTTGAAGTTGGTATATGAGCAGGTCGATCCTGCTCTGTCTGTCTTGTCCTTTTGAGAAGGCGTTTTTTGCCTCTGCCTACTTTCTCCGTTCATGGCTGTTTTTCTTTGGCAGCCATTGGATGTGCAGTGCCTCTCTAAGCGAAGCCCAGCCCAATCGGTTGTGAAAGCTAGTTCTTCCTTATGCGATGCTTCTCTATGTGGCTTTGTCAAGAACGTGCAGTTGATGCATCGCTCTTCAGCCATTGAAACATCGTTGTGCCATGTCCATTGGTTAAGTTGGCATCTTCTTTCTCTGTATTGATCGTCACCTTCCTTTTTGACATTGTTCACGTATAGGTTCTCTTTAACCCTAGGTGGCTTTTCCCCTTTTTTATTTGTTTTGGACTTTTGTTGGAGCCATAAAAGGTTTATGTGCTGGACCTGCCCACTTGTTCTCTGGGTCTCCAATAATTACTTCAGAAAAACTGAATGATAACAATTATTCATCTTGGTATGCTTTTGTTGAATGTTGGTTTCTTGGCCAAGGTTTACATGATCAGTTGAAAAGGACAACAACGAAATATCATCATGTGTTGAACAGTGGAAGAAGACTTCCTACTTTGTGCTCTGCCATGGAAATATGTGGAACCTTTTATATTCGGGACCCTCAACATTCCAAACATGTAAATCCTTTTGGAAGCTGGCTTAGAGCATCTTTCCAAATGATATTCAGAGACTTTATGATTCTTCCCATAAATTGTCATTTCTCAATTAGACAATTCATGATATGACTTCTTTTATTGCTAATGGTCAATCCTTAAGCTTTTTTTCCCTCTTTCCTTAAGCTTCTCATCCTTATATATATATGTGTGTATATATATATGTATGTATATATATGGATGTATGTATACACACACACACACAATATATATGAACATGAATAAACAGTGAAATCCAAGTTAAGATCTCTTAAACCACTAAGTGTGTTAAAGTGAGTGATTTGTGCAAGTTTTGAGTGTGTAATTCATCTCCTACAGTCTATGCCCCATTGGCTTTAAAGTTGGTTAAGCGTGATTGTAGTAATTTTATTGTTAATTGTTAAATAGTTTTACTGCAATATAGTGTTGTCAGTTTTTTACTTTAAAATATACAATGTAGAAACTATATTAGTATCTTTAGGCATACTACTGGTCTTTCCAATGATTTTTTAATAAATTTTCTTTTTATCAACCAATGGCAGACCAAAGTTCTCAAGCTCACCCTGACTCATCTTCTGAACCCAGGAAAGAGACAAGTGAGACCCCTGTTATTGGTATGTATTCATGCTCTTGCCTTTACACTAATGTTTTGTTCCTTTTCTGATGATCTTTTGTGTTTTCAGATGATGATCATGTAAATGCAAATATTAAGGGTGGAACTGTAAATTCTTGGAGGAGAGATTATCAGGTTTATAACGAGGAAGGTGTGAGGCCAGGCATAGAGAAATGGCAGGGAAACTCCCAGCATTATTCTAATGCCGGTATTCCTCCTCAACACTATGATGCTTGGCATGGTCCTCCAGTAAATAACCCTCAGGGCTGTGTTTGGTTTAGGGGTCCTCCCAGTGGTCCCCCATTTGGAAATCCTGTTACTCCAAGTGGCTTTCCAATGGATCCATTTCCATATTACCGTCCACATATGCCCCCTGCTGGTCTTGTGAGCCCACCCCCAGTTCCCCCTCCTGGAGCTGGACCAAGAGGGCACCATAAGAATGGAGATGTCTACAGGCCTCATATAGCCGGTGGCTTTATTCGTCCAGGCATTCCTATGAGACCTGGATTTTATCCTGGTTCAATGGCTTATGAGGGATATTACAGTCCTCCAATGGGCTATTGCAATGCAAATGAGCGAGATGTTCCTTTCATGGGAATGGCTGCTGGACCTGTCTATAATAGGTACTCAAATCTTAATCCTCCTGAACCTGGCAATTCACAAGGTAGATCAGCTGGATATGGTAATGCTGGGAAGCAATTAACTTCAGAGCAAGTGGAATCTGGCCATCCTCCTGATACTGCTGGACCATACAGAGTTCTTCTTAAGCAGCAGCCTGAATCAGATGGGAAAAATGAATCAGCAAACTGGGAGGATTCAGAGAAAACAAATGCAGCATATGTTGATGGTCTGGGCCAACCGAGGATGACTGTATGGGAGAATGAGCAGAGATCAAATTACAGAAAGAATGAAGAGTTGAATTTAAGGACAAGTACCCACGGTGAAGTTTCTTCTCAGACTTCAGAAAATCAAGTATCCAGTTCTTCTGTTATTAAGGGTAAAACTCCTGAAAGTTCAGGAAACATAAAATTTGATGATAATTCAGCAAGGAAATTGGATGGTGTTGCCTCTGGTATGCTAGAAGTCTCCCCTAAACCATCTGCTCCTAAAGATGCCAGTCTGATTCAAAAGATAGAGGGTTTAAATGCAAAAGCCAGGGATAATTCATCTGCTAGAATTAGAGAGGAGCAAAGGAGTAAATTTCATACCAGTAATGCTGCAATAGACCATGCGGAAAATACTGTCGGTGCTGATGTTGTGTTTCCAGCACGAACTCATGCCACAGAAATCATAAATCCTGCCCATCATGAAATGGGTGCTGCTGGTGCTGGAAAGAATTTTGAATCCTTATCTTTCAGTGGAACAGCCACATCCAGGTTTGGCAAAAACTTCTACTTGGTGTCTATTACTGTAATCATGGTTCATTTATATTGGTAAAAAGTATTAAAGTGCTTATTCACAGGCAATCTGCTCATGGAATGCAAGGTAGAGGTGACCATCGTAACAAAGGAAGATCAAACAATCAAGATGCTGATGGTTGGCGAAAGAAATCTGTGGTTGAAGATTCTTCAGCCTCATTGGGTGTACAGTTGGAAGCATCTAATGTTCTTGTGGGTGATCATCAAATATCTGTTCAGACCTATGACAGGTCCGGATCCTATAACCAAGCAAGGCACATTGGTGAATCTGTTCAAACCTTGTCTGATTCTGGTGACAGCCATGCACAGGTAACGTGGGTACCTTTTCTGTGCTTGCTAGCTTAACTCTGCATTTATTACTTACATGATATACTTTGAAAAACACCAGCGTGCCAAAATGAAAGAGTTGGCCATACAGCGGACTAGACAACTGCAGGAAGAAGAGGAGGAACGGACAAGAAAGCAAAAGGCTAAAGCTCGTATGAAGTTGGATGAGTTAAACAAGCGATCACAAGCAGGGGAGGGATCAACTCAGAAAGAGTATATTACAAATCCTCAACTGCAGGAAGAAGAGGAGGAGTGGACAAGAAAGCAAAAAACTAAAGCTCTTGCGAAGTTGGACGAGTTAAATGAGCAATCTCAAGCAGGGGATGGATCAACTCAGAAAGAGTATATTACAAATCCTGCCATCCAGAGTATGCCAGAGGAATTACAACCTTCTGAGTCAAAAACTGCAGCAGGCAAATTTGCAGCTGTCAATTCTGCTGTAAATTGTGATGCCATGTTTCAGATACATGGCCCTAGCATTAATAGAGTGGAAAAATCTCCAGTCTTGCCATGTGAACCAACTGTTGAGACACTTAAAAATTCTGGCAAAGAGCCTATTCTGAAGCATAATCAAGTTGGGGCACTGCATCAGGATATTAATAATGCTGATGATACTAATCCCTTGCATGCTCATAACAGTGTTGCCTCAAAGCAGAAGCGAATGAGCTATAAACAGAAGCAAAATCTTCCATTTGAGAAAACATCAAGTGACAAGGTTGTCCCTACCACCTCAACTGCCCCGAAAGTTGAGAATGAGGCAAGGGTTGATGTTTCTCTCCCTTCTGGTGGGGTTACAAACGAAGTTGGTTCAGCCTGTGGCTCTGACTTACCCATGAATTCAGCTGCTGTGTTTGAGTCTTCAGCAAACCTGAAAAAGAAGAATACTAGGAATAGCAAAAACAAACAGAAACACGAAGAAAGTTCTACTCAGGCTGTACTACCAATACCAAAAGAAACCAATCTTTTCAAAAGCTCAGTTGAAAGTGACAAGTCCAAGGCTTCTGACTTTGAGTTAGATCAGGGTGTACTTCAGCCAGCACCCTTGTCTAAAGATCCAAGTCAGTTTCCAGAGCAACACAGACATTCAGCAAATGAGGAATCCCATGGTAGAACAAATAGCCAGTGGAAATCACAGCATTCTCGCAGGTTGCCAAGAAATATGCAGGCCAATAGACCGGCAGAGAAATCCCATGGGACTGATGCTGTGATGTGGGCACCGGTTAAACCACAGAACAAGAGTGAGGTCATGGATGAATTGGTAGAGAAAAGTAAAACTGAGGCAGTTAATCCTGTAAAGAATGAGCAGCAGGTGCATAATTTAAAAAATAAGAGGGCTGAAATGGAGAGATATATTCCAAAACCTGTTGCAAAAGAAATGGCTCAGCAAGGGAATATACTACAGATAGCTTCATCAAGCAGTCAGGCTCTTACTGATGATAGCATTGTGAGAGTTGATTCTGGGTCGCAGGGCCCTCAGGTCATTCAGCATACTAATCCAGTTGTTGGAAAAGTGGGTTCTGGGATGGAGTCTAAAATTAGAGACGGCAGGCATACTAAGCAGGGAAAAGGGTCATGGCGGCAACGAAATCTAACTGAATCAACTAATGTGCATGATGAACTGGATCATGATTCAAACTCTGAACCAAGTGCTCAGAAACCAACAGAGCATCATCATGACCAGAAGTCTGAAGTAAGCTTTGTGAAAGGAGGGCAAACCAAGCATTTCAGTGACTCTGGTGAAATTGATGGTTCAAACAATTATAAATGTAATGATTCAGCTGCTTGGGCTTCAGGTCCTGTTAAAGATCATGCAGGTAGAGGGAGGCGGGCTCCTTTCAGAGGACACAAGGGCGCAGGAGGTAACCGAGACGTTGATAACAAAAGAAATTCTTGGGAGGCAGAGAAAGTTGAAACCCTTATTTCATCCTCTGAGCATGGTCAACCAGATGTTGGGATGGCTTCTAAAGAGAATCGAGGTGTGGGTGAACGTTTGATGTCTCAATGGCAACCTAAATCTCAAGCATCTAATAATCACAGATGGAATATATCAAGTGACCAAAATGTTAGCTCAGTAGTTGTTGGAGGTAACAAAAAGGATCCCACTCATGATGGGGAATCTCTTCTAGTGAGCCGTGGCAAGAGTTCCAATGCTCACGTCTCGCAACCTTTCCATGATCAACTAGTCCCTGAGAAAAGCAAGGCTGGGGAATCTCACCATTTTGGGAATCAAGAGGGTAAAAAGGAGAGAAGAAATGCTCCAACAAAAAGGCATCACTACTCCCCAAATGTGGCTTCTGTTACTTCAGTTGAGCAGGCCCCAACAAGTGCAGATCTTTTGCAGGACCAACGCCCATCGTCTGGGTCTGGAAAAAATGCGAACCAGAATCGGTTTCGAAGAGGACATGATTCTCATGGAAATTTGAAGCCACCAACCCAGGATAACAGACATTATAATCAACCTACTAACCGGGAAAGGCAGGGCCCAAGCATGCATCACGAGTATCACCCTCTTAGCCCATGTGATGATGGCAAATCGGACAACTTTGAAAGACCTAAAAATGGTAACCATGGTGAAAGAAGATTCAGGGAGAGAGGCCCAACTCATTCACGCCGAGGTGGGGGAAATTCTTACGGACGCCAGGGTGGTTTTGAATCTTACGATTAGACGCTGAATCAGTAGTGGAGATACTTTCTTAAGGCAGTCTTTTGTCTTCCTTCAGAAGCCACACACCCATCAACTATGCTGCTATATTAAGCCGGGCTTTCAGGTACATGCAATTTAGGCTCCATATATCTTGCGTTATGTAGTCACATCAATGATGTACTGATATCTGTATGTGTTCGGCAGGGCTAGGAGCGATGAAGATGATGTCCCCGTTTTTGTGGGGGGCTGGGGGCATAAAAGGGTTTCGTGGATAGAGTTCCCTATGGTTGATTGTTATTTTTCCAGGATATCTGATTGAAAATTAGTAATTTGATGGCATTTTATTTCTTAATCGAAGTATGGAATACTTGACACATGTTTCATCGTGTCTATTGCTAGGGATAACTAGGATACCAAAGAGAGAACGTGTGTTCTGCGGTGCCCTTTTCCTCATCGTTTTTTTGCTGGAAAATATATGATATGTTCTCACGCTTTTGCGCAATCTGAGTAAATATAATTATTTGAGTTGAGATAATGATTGGTCAGTAATTCAGCGAAGACGTAAGCTACCAAATACTGTTCATATTGTATTGTTTTTGTTTTGTTGGACATTTATTCAAAAGAGTAAAAATGATTCAAGTCCTGGATTTGAAACTAAATCAGAAAACTTCATTTAGTAATTTAAAATGGAGATGGGTATGAAGAGAAAAATAGTAAGTAGGACATGTATGTGTAGTGTATAGGAGGGATACAATGAGATAGTATCAGCAGGAATTAGTTCATGTTATCCCAACTTTTAATGTATATATGCAATTATTAGGTATTTTAGTTACGTATTTTTTAATGGGATTTATTTATACATTCTTGTGAGTATGTTTATATATATATATATATATATATATATATATATATATATATATATATATATATATATATATATATTTTTATATTTTTTTT
>Ga0123342_1001987_pt1 | contig 34316 bp, 18 predicted proteins | sample Turbeawhitnodule_FD_89960 | JGI IMG/M metagenome (GOLD analysis project Ga0123342, IMG submission 89960) | Root nodule microbial communities of legume samples collected from Mexico - Turtle bean Mexico white nodule | ecosystem: Host-associated > Plants > Roots > Nodule | place: Mexico: Nepantla... | reverse complement strand
CTGTTCATTTTCACATAAATCGATTTATTTTCTGTAAACTGTGTTAAACACTGTTTCTGCGAGAAAGTTTTAAAAGGTCAATTCACCCCCCCTCTTGAACTTTGGCACTATTAAACCCAACACGGTATTCTTGAGTTTTCTTGCTTACTTCAATTAGAATGCCATTGGAAATGGTGGTTGAATAGTGAGTACGAATTTGAAATGGGTTATAGCCTATAGGCTGTGGAAGATCCAAGAGTTTTAGTCAAGTGAAAGTTTCAAGAATTTTATCTTTTTAAGAATCATGGATCAATTAGTTTTTATAAATTCCTTTCAACACAGGTTCTTAATAACTAAAACTTTTCATATTTGTAACAATTTCTATTACATGCTTTCTTGATTTTTCTATTTTGTATGTTTTATTTCTAATTTTTAAATAGACATGGTTAAACTATAGGGAAGAGAGAGTTATTGAACTGAAACTGTGTTTTTGCACAACACAAATTCTTTTTTTATATTGAGAATATGAAATCAATACAATAAATACAATAAATTTGATATCTTTAATAATAAATATATGATAGGAGAATCAATTAAAATGTTTTTAATATAATATATAGTGTAGATATTATTAACTGAGTTGAATTTAAGTTGTTAAGGAAAATATCATTTCTCTTTAAAGAGCTATCAGAATAAGATGTTGATAATTATATATTTTGAACACAGGTTATGGTGGATAATGAATTAAACTGAACTCTGGTTTGGGTTTGTGGCTTGTTCCACTTCTACTTTTGTAATAATTAGATATATGGAGTCACTAAGAATGACCAGTATATGTGATTAGATATTTGGTGATTTGTTTGTATTTCATGGCGTAACCGAGACATTTGTGTTGTCATTGTCCTTTTAAAAGGAAGACACATTTTGGCATGGATTTCGATGTTGCTCTATTTTTTATTTTGAAGAATACTTTAAAACCTTGGGTTCAAGTTTTGGTCACATAGAATTTTTGTATATCTACTACCTGTTCCTTTGTTTTTCTTGAGTACATAAAATTTCATATATATGACATATATTGATAGGTAGGGATTGGTTTTTGTGTTATCATGCTTATATAGTATTTTTCTGCACAGGTATCACTTGAAGGACCAACTTTCAGTGCTTTCAAATATAAAAAAGCGAATTATAGTTATATACGAATATATCCGTATGTAAACCTACACACAGTTACATACGGATATATCCGTACCTACGAATTCCAAATTTGTATGTAACCGTTACCTACGACAGATTTACATATGAATTTTTGTCTGTATCTAATTTGTATGTAACTATGTTTTACATATGGATTTATTGTCTTACATACAAATTTATGCTATATGTAATACCAAATTTTCTTGTAGTGGTTATAGGGGTGGATAGGGGTGTGTTGGACAACTTCTCTAAACTGCTACATTATAGACAAATGCTCATCCCATACTTTATTATAATCTTTTGTAAAAATATAGACGAGTGAGAAGGATGAACCCCAATCCCAATTTTCCTAATTGAATCACAACAAACTTTTACATATTGTTTTCTATTTAGTGAATATTTAGTGCACTTGCCGTAAAATAATCATCACTGTGTTTGATTTATTGGAAACAAACATAATATATGCACAAATCAGGGACAATAACGAGAGTTTGGTGAGCAATTTCATCAGAGTCTAACGTGCAATAGTTTTAGGAAACTGTAAATGTCAGTTTTAAAATTTAAAACTGATTTGACTGACCTTTTATGCAATTAAAGGTATTCAACACAATTTTTGTAAAAATCATTAAGTGTTTATTGGAAAACAACATATTTATTGCCACAGATATTTCGTGTTTGACCAGATTAAGCAATTCAAAGCAGATAATCATTTAAACACTTAATCATAGATCACAATTACATAAGAGTTGAAACTTTAGTGAAAACGACTCATTGAAATAGATTTTTAACAAATTAAAAAAGACAGTTGTAAGAAATAGAGTGAATTTTCAATTTTAAGATATATAATCAAGTATAGCCAATTCATTTCTTAAGAGATTAAATCTGTCTCTGGACAAAGGTTTTGTAAAAATATCAACCATTTTTTTTTTTTTTTCTGTTTCAACAAACTAAATTTCACAATCACCATTAATTACACGATCTCTGATGAAATGATGTCTGATATCAATGTGTGTTTTTTTCCTTAAGAGTTGTATTTGATTCTTAGTAAGATTAATTGCATTGGTATTGTCTCATAATAAAGGCATATTACTTAGCTTTAATCCAAAGTCTTCAAGTTGTTGCTTAATCCATAAAATTTTAGCACAGCAACTGCCAACAACAATATACTCAACCTTTACAATGGAAAGAGCTATACATGCCTTTTTCTTGCTATGACAAGATATAAGGTTGGAACCGAGAAAATTATATGTACCACTTGTACTCTTCCTATTTAGTTTGCATCCTACAAAATCTGAATCAGAATATCCAATGAGATTTATATGAGAGTTAGAGGGATACCATAGACCAACATAGGTTGTTCGTTTTGAGATATTTCAAGATTCTCTTGGCAACTGTAAAATGTGATTCTTTGGGATTGGACTGAAATCTTGCACACAAGCATATTGCAAACATGATATAAGATCTTCTTGCAGTGAGGTAAAGCAAAGATCCAATTAGCCCTATGAATTTGGTTTAATTAACTGATTTTCCAACTAAGTCAGCATCCATGTAACAACTTTTTGACATATGAATGAAAGCTTCTTTGCAGTTCTCCATATCAAACTTTTTTTGAATCTCCTTGAAGTATTTAGTTTGAATTAGAAAAATACCATTCTTTATTTGCTTAACTTGCATTCCAAGGAAGAAGGATAATTCTCCCATCACAAACATCTCAAGTTCTCCCTGCATAGCTGCTACAAAATCTTCACAAAGACTGTCATTAGTAGCTCCAAATATAATATCATCAACATAGATTTGAACTAAAACGATACTAGATTTAGACTTTTTAATAAAAAAAGTCTTATCAATTTTTCCTCTCTCATAGTCATGAGATAAGAGAAAATTGCTAAGCTTTTCATACCATTGCCAAAGAGCTTGCTTCATTCCATAAAGAGTCTTTTCAACTTGAAAACATGTTCGAGATATTAGTGATAGTCAGAGTCAGGAGGTTGAGAAACGTAGACTACTTCATTTATAAATCCATTGAGAAATGCAATTTTTATATCCATCTGAAAGAGCTTGAAGCCACTCATACAAGCAAAGACAAACAATAATCTTACAACTTCTAGTCTAGAAATAAGTGCACAAGTTTCTTCATAATTTATGCCTTTTTCTTGATTATAGCCCTTAGCAAATAGTTTAACTTTGTTTATAGTAATCATACCATATTCATATAATTTATTTTTAAACACCCATTTTGTTCCAATCACATTCATATTGTTATATTTAGGTACAAGAAACGTCACGTCATTACGAGTAAACTGATTTAATTCATCATGCGTTGCAACAAACCAGTTTACATCATTAATAACTTTAGATATGGTTTTAGGTTCTATTTGAGAAACAAAATCCATGTGTTCACAAAAAATATTAAGAGAATTACGAGTAAAGACTCCCTTGTCTATTTGCCCAATGATGTTGTTTAAAGAGAGGTCTTTTTGGTGTTCTCCATTCTTGTGGAAGTTGAGACTGGCTCTCAACTTTAGTTGGTTGATCCAGAGATTCATCCGGTTATTTTTTGGGACTGAGATTTAGTTTATGCAGAATGGTGTTTTGATCATTTTCTTCTACAGATTTCTTTAAAGAATCCTGTTTTGTATGGTTAGTCTCATCAAATAAAACATAAGCATATTCTTCAACAATCATTGATATTTTTATTATAGACTCTATATGCATGACTACTTAAAGAATAATCAAGAAAGATACCATTGTCAGCTTTTTCATCAAACTTACCAAAGTTTTCCTTTCCATTATTTAAAACAAAACATTTGCAGCCAAACACCCTTAAGTGATCAATGTTGGGTTTTCTTCCATTGTATAATTCATAAGGGGTTTTCTTCAAAATAGGTCTAATGAGGGCTCTATTTATTACATAACAAGTTGTTCTAACAACATCAGCCCAAAAGTACTTTGGTAATGAAGATTCACTTAAAATAGTTCTAGCAAGTTCCTCAATAGATCTGTTTTTCCTTTCAACTACCCCATTTTGTTAGGGAGTTCTAGGAGTAGAAAAATTGTGAAGAATACCTAGTTTTTCACAAAAACAACTGAACTTTTCATTTTGAAATTCTCCACCATGGTCATTGTGGATGGAACATATGTCTGCAATTTTTATTTTGTAACATTTTGGCAAACTTTTTGAATGTAGAGAATGTATCACTCTTGGATTTGAGAAATAAAGTCCATGTAAACATTGAGAAATCATCAACAATTACAAGAGCATAGTAATTTTCACCAAGACTCATGGTTTTTGAAGGACCAAATAAATTCATGTGAAGCAGCTGAAGGGGTCTAGTTGTTGAAATAATATTTTTTAGTTTAAAAGAATTTTTGACTTGTTTTTCCTTTTGAAATGCTTCAAATATATGATCTTTCTCAAACTTGAGTTTAGGTAGACCATCAACTAGTTCTTTTGAAATCAACTTTTTTAAATGATGCATATGTATGTGAGCTATCCTCCTATGCCATAATCATGATTTCTTCATGTTTGGTTAGGAGTCAATCTATATCAGATGCAGAAACAGAAATGTCAAGCAAGTAAGCATTTTTTATTTTTTTACTAATCAATAATACTCCTTGTGTGTTAAGCAAGCTGATTTCATATGTATTGAGTTTGAAGATGATTTGATAGCCCTTGTCACATAGCTGACTTATACTTAGGAGGTTGTGCTTTAATCCTTCTACAAAAAACACTTCATTAATTAGAAATGTAGTTTTATCACCTACAGTGCCTCTCCCTAGAATTCTTCCTCTGTTATTGTCACCATATGTAACATGACCTTCATGCTTGAGATCAAACTTTACAAATTTGTTCCTGTCATATGCTTTGAGAAGCCACTGTCCAAATACCAGAGATGTTTCTTGGATGTCAAAGATTCACTACTTGCATAAGAAGTGTTCTTGGCCAGGAGACACAATTTTCTTCTTCATCAACTCTTGATGTTGAGCTAGAGGAAGATACATCATTATCTTGTCAAGCTATGTAGTCTCTTCTTCCTTTTCCTCCAATATCAGATTTCCTATCATAACCTTGCACTTTGTTTGTAGCATTGGGACATCCAATCTTGATATGTCCTTACTTTCCACATCCAAAACAGGTATAGTTAGAAGTATTAGAATTAGTTGATTTCTTGGAGTTATACCTTTTTTATGATTGAGCCTTGTCCTTGCCTTTCATTTTCAAGAACCTACGAAATTTCCTTGTCAATAGATTCAGTGTCTTAGTATCACTACAATCACTTGACTCAGTTTTCTGAATTGAAGACTTTAGAGTTATCCCTTTGATTTGTTTTTCTCCAATTTCTTGCTTGTTCAATCGATTCATTTCTATCTCATGTTCTCTGAGTTTGCCAAACAATGAAGCAATGGTTAGATCATTTGACTCAGAGATTGTTGTAACCTTTAGTTGCCATGTTCTGTAAAGGCATTTCACAATCTTGATGATGAGTTCCTTTTTATCAATGGTTTTTCCAAGACCAATAAGGTGATTTACTATGTGAGTAAATCTTTTATGTACTTCTTCAATGATATCACCTTTAAGCATCCTGAACAACTCATATTCTTAGATGTTCCCTCATGAGTCACCTCTAGAATGCCCCACATCTCCTTTGTTGAAGAACATTAAGATACTCTGAAAAACTCACTAGAACTTAAAGCAGAGGTTATAATATTTTTGGAAACGCAATCATATTGACCTTTTTTCCCCTCTGATTGAGTTCATTGAACCTAAGGTTTTTCAACAATTAACTTTTCAACTTCATATTTAGGAATGAAAGGTCCATTTACAACCACATCCTAGATTCCTCTATCAATTGATTTAACAAAATATTTCATTATGACTTTCCAAAATTGATAATTCACTCCATAGAATAGTGTTGGTTTGTTTATGGAGGCACCTTTCCCAAAAGGTAGTTTTTCAGCCATATTCAAAAAGAGTTTTTAGGATCGTAACTTGAATAAAATACAAGTACTTAGCTCTAATATCAATTGTTAGAATATGTGGCTTAAAAACAAGAGAGGGGTGAATTTTTTTCAAGAAATTTTTGCAATTTTCACAATTGTTTAAGTCAAATTGAAAATTTTATAAAAATCTACTAACTGAAATCACTGTTCAATCGATTGAATTGCTATCTAGAAACCAGAAACAATAGTACAATAAAAGGATAAAGATAGAAAGAATCACACAGAGAATTTATACTGGTTCATTATTAACCAAGAGCTACATCTAGTCCCTAGCACATCACTGAGAATTCATTAAACACAGAATCAAAGATTACATAACAACTACACACAAGAGCTTTGTTCCTTGAACTCTTCAAGAAAAACAAAATTTCACAGACACAATAGAAAAAACATAAACCCTATTTGGATCTACCTAAGAACATAATACAAGTAAGAATGAAACGAAATCATTTGAGTCTATTAAGAGTATGAAAACAGAAAATTACAAACTTAGGAAAAAGTTTTTCACTTAGTAGAATGATCTAAGATGAAAATAATCTCCAAGAACTCAAAGACTCTTTTGCAATATGTTTTCTTTTAAGAAATTTGTTGCCTTTAAAATTAAAAAAAAAAAAAACACTTTTACATGGGCTTCAAATGATTGCAAAAATAGTTTTTAAAATTAATAAAAATAGTTGAGTCAATTAAAAATAGTTTGGAAAATATAGCAGAAATCTGTTAAAAATATTTAATTGATTCTATGAAATAACTGACTATATCCATTTAACAAAAGAAATCAACTTAAAACACTAAGTTTATTTATGAAATAATTGTTTAATTTTATTAAACAGAAAAGACAAAAACACTTAATATTAAAGTCTCAAGGTCAACACTAAAAAATTAAATCATTATAAAAACTTTAGTATTTTTCGGTCAGTGTATACAATAAATCAACCTGTAAGAAACAAGGCTTCATTTCAACTTATTTAAAAACATAACAAGTTTTTAAAATGTTTTCTTGAAGATGTATTTAATCATAATACTTAGTGAAAGAAATACAACAAAATCTACCCAAACACACACAGATCCACAACTTTGCAGACTTCAAGGTTGAACTTTGATCACATCAAATTCATCCATTTTAGTTAACATAAGTGGTTGGGTAATGAGACTATTAAAATTAGGTTTCCAAGTTGTATTTCATTTCTTTGAATCAAAGGAAAAGAGTGGGGGAAGTAGGTCTTTGATCAAATGTTGGATGGCAGTGGAATTTACTGTGAAATAATGTTATGTTTAGAGATGGAAGGGTAGATGAGGAAGAACTATTCAACTTGGTTCAATTGAAAGCATGACTTTGGAAGAAAAATAAAGTGGCAGATGTTACCTTTTCCTATTCAGATCGGTCCTTGTCTTATAGTGTCTTAGATTAATGAATTAGGAATTTTCTTTAGGTGGTTAAGCTTGTCATATTGTTCCTTATATCAAGTGTTTTATGTTTTACTTTTTTTTGGAAGGTACCCCACAATGTTATATGTTCTCTTAATTAGTGCTCGGTTTTAATTTTCAAACTCTTATATCATTGATAACTTGATCAAAGATGGGAAAGGGTGATGTTTTTTTGTGTGTGCAGAATTTGGTGCAAAGAGCAAAAAGGCAAGCAAGTTGTAACCAACATAAATGACCTTGCAGTTTTCAAGTCCAAGTATGTTTGGAGGTTATGCGTATCAATGGCAGTGGAAAGTAGTAACATGTGTCAAGGTTATCTATCAAAGCACATCCTTTTGCGGGAACATTTTATGAGGGGCCAAGTTAAGCAAACAAGAACCATGGATGGCAAAGGTGCAAGACACATTTCTACAGTACTTATTTGGCAATACACGGTCACATAGGTTCAAGTTTGGTGTATTTCTGTTTTGGTTAACAACTAGAAGAAGTTCTTGGTAGTCATCAATGGACTCATTTTACTATCCACAATTGTTTTATCCCTTTTTGGGATCTAGGTTTAGTTTGTAGGTTTTGTTAAGATCCTTAATGTTTGTATAAGGGTTGAAGCACCATCGAATGCTTCCTTTTAAGTTAATTCATTCTTTGTTAATAAAAAAATATAAACTCAAATGTTATATTTAGTAAATATAATTTACTTTTTTTATTGCAAAATTTTCTTCTTTTATTATTTAATTTTTAATTGATGAAAATTACTGAAACACAAAATTAACTACATACTATTAAAAGAAAATTTCTTGTTACGACAATGTGACAAGGATAATTCTTTTATAATTATTCCTTTATAAATTGTAATGAATTCTTTTATACAAGTGTAGTTTGTGATGAATGGTAATTAGTAAATAACTATATAAATTTTGCGATAAAATTATATCATCGTGTTATCAAAATTATTATAAAAGAAAAAGAAAATTTTAATATTAGTAACAAAAATTTGTGACATCCACACTTTATTATTTAACAAGATCAATCATAAAAGTTATCACACATTATATAAAAATAATTAGTGATTCTTTTTGTGACAACGACAATAATTGTACTGACACAATTTTTTTCACTAAATAGAAAACTCACTTAGACTCGTGAACTTTTATTTTAAGTGATCAACAACATAGAGTTGATACAATTTTTTCCAATTTTTAATGAAAGAACGTGATCGTTTTAAGCATCACATCTTAAGCAACTTTATTCTCAATTTAAGTGACATCACTTAAGTGACCTTTAATATGCTTTAAGTAATACACTACAATGAAAATGAATTTAATTTATTTTGCTTTAAGTAACCATGCTTAACATCGTCTTGTGCTTTAAGTGAAATGATGTAAATGTATACATTTTTTCCTCAAAATTGGTTGTTCAAAGTGACGTTGGATATGTGCTTAAGTGGGCATTCTTAAGCGTCCATGTTTTGCCTTAAGCGATGTCACTCAAAACACAAAATATTAAGCAATGACATTTTAAAAGTCCATATTAATTTGAAACATTTCTTGTGAATTCATGATCTTATTTTGGTTGATTTTATTTTAAAAGAAATATATAAGTTCATGTTAATACAAGTTTATTGGAAATATTAATTAAAGTGTTTTTAAAATTTATGTGATATTTAAGTTTAGAATGTGTGAAATTGACTTATTGTTGGTTTGAATATGTTATATAATGCTTAAAAGACACGAGTAAAAGAAATATAGAAAAATATTCATACAAAGTCATTAAATTTCAATATTATATTTAAAAGTGTAGTAATTTAAATAAACCTAAACAAATAAACTAATATAAATAATGACAACACTATTCACTATCCTTGATTGCAAGTCATCGTTGTTACTATTGGAGGTAAACTCTATGTTAGAGTTTGAGGATTAACTACAATTTGATGACTTCTATATGCAGCTTGGTCCCTAAAATCTACTACTCATGCAACATGACTGATGACTATTTCGCTCCAAGTGTACTGTGTTAGAAGTAATAATTTGTTTCTAAGAATGTATATCGAACTCACAAGGAACAATTAAACTCTCAAGTATAATATTCACTAAATATAAGATAATATATAAAAGGTTGTTGAAAAGTTGTGTGTATGGTGAATTTGCAAGAATTTAAATAAAGCAAAGTAAAAAATTGCTACGAGTCAGTTGGGAAAATTGGGATTGATGTTCATTCTTCTCACTCTTCTGTATTTTTTTTCAAAAGATTATTATATTCAACCTTGATTGATATTGAAGCACATATAAAAATCATTCATATTGATTCCTTGCATAAAAAAATATTAAGAGACTCTCCTATCGATTTCTCGAATATTTATAAAAACTCTTTATCATTACGAACAAATATTATAAAGAAATTAACATTTAAAATATATTCATAACATTCAAATATGTTAAGCATTATAATTTAGGTCAGATACTCAACAGTACTTTCCAGTCAAATTTAAGGATCAAAATCATGAATAGTTTCAAGCTTTGAGAATAAAATGATAATACCAATCATCAATCAAGAACTGAATATAATAGATAAATATAACCTCAATACATAAGAGTTTGAATAGATTACTCTCAATCCCAAAGAAAAGAATTAACCACTCATGGTGGCTATTACAAGTACAAATAACAAGAAAAGAAGATCTAGAGTGTTTCTCCTTGATGGTTGCCTCCTTTAGGGTTTTCTTCCTTTGGTTCCTCCCAATGATCCCAATGATTTCAATGATGTTTTGGGTTATGCCTCATGCCTTCTATTCAACCTAATTGGGCTTATGCTCAATGACATCTTTATTCATAATATATTTATATGCTTCATCTCTCCTTAAATTCATGAAAATAACGCAAAATTGGGAATAAACCTTTCTTATTCATCTCATAATCCAAAAATATGTAAAAAGGTTAAAATCCCTAAATTAAATGTTGGATTATAATTATTTTATCAATTAAAGTCTATAAATGCCTATATTTTTGTATGAAATATTACTGAATTATGATACTTATCAATGAGCAACATACTCCTCTTGCGCATGACATTGGAATGGTCTGGGGAGACCAATGAGCACATGGAAAAAAAATTCCAACAATGTGTCTATGATTATGATGATAACCACGTGAGTTGTTGTAATTATAGTTGTCATATGACCCATGTCGTGTGGTGTTGGTGTTGGTGGAGGGAAAGTTGCCACTTATAGTTAGGATTATTCTACCTCTCTAGTAGAAAGTACACAATAACACCTTTTAAAAGAGTGTGGGATCAGCAAACAAAGAGGAACATAGGGATTGAAATGTAATGGATCCACTTGGACATCATAAAATTTGTACAATCCACATTTGAGGGTAAGAAATACCAACAATCTTTGTGAGACCAATGTTAACTCCCACTACAAAAAAAGGGGCATGTGGTGGAGGTTATTTTCGTATAACCTGGTGTTTATAACTGCCACATTTTACGCGTATGGCCACATTTTCGTCACAGATCTTGTCGCCACAAAATTTAATGTGAAGGTCAATTGAGAACCGTTGTAGCAGACACCATATAATACATTGTATAAAGTGGCGATTTTAAGCGCTTAATATATGTCAGTTATAAATGTCGTAATTTTGAAACTGGGTAAACCAATTTCAGTGTAAATAACGATAATTTTAAATGTCACTTAATACGGTATAATATGACATTTATAATAACCATTACAATTGGCATAATGCGAGTATAAAATATTTTATTTTATTTTTAATATTTGTAATAATTTATTCAATTATGTTTTATAATTTGATTTCATAATATTATTTAATTTTATATTATAATTAAATTTTAGTACACAGTTAAATTTTATAATATAATCAAATTGTAACATAAACTAATTTCATAATATAATTATACTTCATAATATAATTAAAATTGATAAATATAATAATAAAAAAATGACTTTATTCATTCATTGAGAACAAAGTTGATAATGTCAAACTAATCCAAACAACAAGTAAATTAAATTGTCAAAATATAAATTGTTTCACTTTCTGAACATATTACAACTAAACTCCTAATCCTAATTTGTCTTACTGCTTCCATTTGATCTTATAATATTCTAGTTTGGTGATGGAGCACCACTTCCAAAATTAGGTGCGTAGAATAAGTTAAAAGTATGTTTAGAGTTAATTGACAATTTTTAAAAAATAAATGAAAACAATATTATAATAAAATTTTGAGTTACTTATTTATACCTCATTAATAGATGCTTGTACTAAATTTTTTTCCATTGCAGCAAAATGTTTCGACACGTCTGGTCTAGAAGCAATGTAGGCTAGCAGAGTATTCATTTGACTCCTTACAGTTGCAAGTTCAGTTATCATCTGGTCTACCTTTCTTCAACATTTGTTGAAGACCCACCACTAGAAGAACCATGATTCATATTGCTTAATCTTGTTGTGGATTTCTTGAAAGCAAGAGTAGAACAAGCTCCATATGAAAGTCCTCTAACCCTCCCTAGATGTTCCTTTCCAAAAATGACACCAACTGGATCATTTGGAGATATATGTGATGCAATGTCTGGATTTTCCAGCATTAGCACATCAATTTTATCCTAAATAAAATAGGAAGCAATGATCAATATTCTAAAGGCAGAAACAATGTGTAGTCACTTAGAAAAATGGGGCAGAGAATGTGCATATAGATCCATATGTGTAGGGAATTATGAACAAATTAATCTACAAAACAACAAAGAAAAATGAGGTAAAGAATGTGCATATAGTCCAAAACAATGCAAAAGAGTATCCAAAACAGTAAAAATGTTGTATGTTTTTATTTACCAAAATTCTAACGAGTGAGAAAGACTAACTTCAATCCTGATTCAATCAATCAACTTTTCATAATCATTTACTCCGTTTTTATTTAAATTACATGAAAATTTTATTTAAACAATACTCAAATACCTTGAATCAATTTACTGCACACATTTAAATATCTAATGAATGCTACACATTAAGATTTCAATAGAACTGTTTCTTGTGGGTTCGATATTTGTCTTTTGAGACAAATTATTACCTTTGTCTTGGTACACTTGTCGAATTAGGTGAACATAAGCGCATAAGGACTTGGGTTAGAAACCAACTATAAATTTCTAACTATCTTTTATATCAAACTTAAGCAAACACTTAGACACAAAAGAAACATAACAAACCCATTGCCCTCAGGTCATCCTATGGAAGAAGAGCTCTAATAGCATAAATGTAACATCCTCATAAAGAATAATGTTGGAGTTCCTGGTGGTGATGTATTTGATGCATCCAATAAATGAAGCTTTACAAAGAAAGATTAAAGACTTAGATGCATATTAGTGTGTTTAGTCTTTGATTTGTATGTAAAATTTTCTTTCCAAGTTGTTTGATTCTTATTCACTTAAAAGAAATTTGATTTAAACTATTTAGAACTTATCTTGGTAAGAAGATAATTTTAACTGATTAAAATATTTTTTAATCCATGGAAATATCCTTATCTGAAGTTCAATATGGCAGTAATGAATATTTTAATAGATTATTTTATCAAATTAAAAAAACCTTTAGTAGTTTTGAAGGTTTGTTTCAATATGTTAAAAACAAGTTTTCAACATATTTAAATTTTCATGTGCTTTCAGAAGAATATGATCCATTTATTTTAACAAGTTGAAATATTGTGATGTTTGCATGATATGTTATCCTTCATGAGTGTGATCCTTTATGGATCTATTGCTCTTTTATGGATGTGGTGAGGATACCTAAAATGGTATTAGACTCCAAGGGTCTTATTATTAAGAACACAAGTAATTAAGAAATAAGAGATACCTTATCTTTTATTAATGATCTAATCACATAAATAAGACTTGGGATGATGAGAAGTTAAAATAAGTTATTTATCACGCTTTTTATAATGAATGCAAGTAACAACTTTGCTAAAGAAACTGATCTTGATTTTTTTGTCAATAGTATTTCCTATGGGTTAGATGTTAGTATTTAGTGATATATGTTTAATTAGATTTTTTCAAAAAGACATTGAATAGGACAAATTATATTGTTTATTAAAGTGTGATTCCTAAATCTCAGTTAAAAGTGATTCAATTGTAATTTATCGGATATTTATACTATATTAATAATATGATGTGATTGATATATGTATATGGTATATATATTTGGTTGTGTGATTAATTTTTATAATTAGTTCATCTTACATGTGTTTATATGAACGATTTTGATTATAATTATATTTGATACAAAAGGTGTCAGCACAAATAGTTATAAGTTTTTAATTCTGCCAAACGTTTTGGATATATTCATTTAGAAACATAATGTAATGTTCGAGGGTTATATAAAGTATAGTATATAGTGGTATGGTAGTGTATGGATGTTTTATATTATTATATATCAATTACTATAAATTAGTACAGATGAGACGTTACAATATTTTTAAAATTTTAAATTAATTAAAGTAAAAATAAAATATAAAGATTAAAAAATAACTTCTTTTGTTTTTATGGAAATATAAAGTACACCCTTTAACATAGTATAAAATTTGTAAGAAGATATAATTTTCTTTAAAATAAGATATATTTGAATTTTTTTATAACCTTCTCATAAATAAATATTTTCATTTTCTTTGACGTTTTATTTTAGCTTGGAGAGACATTTTCAGCTAAAACATGGTCCTTTCTTAGGTTTAGAGTCCCCAATTTATAGTTATTTCCCTCTCTCTTAGATATATAATCGGATATAAATCAAGTTACATAATTATTATATTTGATTTTATTGTTTAAAAGTAATAACTTAATAAGATTTTGGTTATACTTCAGATTTATGGCATTTTTTTTTCAACTCTATATTTTATATTTTGTTTATGTAGCTCATACTTTTTAAAATACCAAAATTACTTCATGTTTTATTATTGATGTTTTTTTTTTAAATTTCGAAACGTAAATTTTGGAGACTTTCTTATTACAAAATTCAAAAGTTAATATTTTTTATTTTATTTTAGATTATACAATCTAGAGTGCAAAAATTTGTATTTTGGATTGTGTAATCTAGACTACAAAATTTTTATTTTCAATTGTGTAATTTGAAATACAAAAATTTATTGTATTCTAAATACAAAATTTCTATTAAATTTTATATTCTGAGATACACAATCTGAAATATAATATAAAATTTGTATTTTGAATTGTAAAATCTATAATACAAAATTTTGTGTTTTGGATTACACAACCTAGAATTCAATATAAATTTTGTATTTTAGTACAATTTAAAGTACAATATAAAATTTGTATTTCGGATCCGAAATACAATATTAGATGAAAGAATGACATGACAAGTCATTGTTGTGTGTGAACCGCTTAGAATGACATGTCATTTTTGTATGTGAGCTGCTTAGAATGGCATGTCATTGTTGAAGCTATACTCAAACAAAAATCTACACTCAAGAATGACATAATAAACTCATTACCCACAAGTCATCCTAAGGATGAACCACTCTAATACCATTAAATGTAACACCAAAAAATACATCTAACTATTACAATACAAGTTCTACCTATTTATATACAAGCTTAGAGTTTTTCAAAACATTTCTAATACATGATTAGAACTTATAAAAATACAAATATTTACAATTCATAGTTCAAAACAAAACTCTAAGGCCTTCCAGACTCTCCGACACCTGTATGATCATCTGCTCGTGTACATTGTACAGTCATCGCAGTTAACAACACAACAAGAAAAGTAAGGTTAAGCTAGTAAAAATAAAATTTTATAATATACACAATTAAATCAAAAGAGAAAACCAAATTACATTGATCAATTTCTCAATTATTCAATCTTCTTCAAGTCCCAACATTAAAAAATCACATAGATCTCACATGGATCTACACATCCAAGATATTCAACAAACATAATAACAATTGAGGTCTTCCGGAAGACCCGTATTAAGTAAGTCCTATCAGAGACTAACACCCAAAGATTACCAGTGAATTCAAGAAAAAGGATTAGGGTAAGTTCAATACAACCCAAGTCGTGCATCTCATATGTCACGGTGTGCATGAACTCCCCCCATCAGCTTCTCACCACCAGATATCTTAGTTTATGTGACTTAGATCACCAGTGAAACTCAGAGATCACCAGTAAAAATAAACTTACTCTATTTGAAAATTTGATTTGGTAGAAATGTACCCTAACTCATCAACTACAACATGTCGTGATCAGGTTTTGTTGGAGGAGGGTGCATTGATGGGTCTTACATACACCATACGTATCACCTAAAATACCTCAAGCACATCCTCTACACACAGCCTTCCATTACCTCCTCTACCACGACATCTTCAACAATCCAACAAAAATCTTTGAATTCTTCGTTGTCACTCCTTCTGCCACCGCTACACCACCATTTTCCCTCACATCAAATTCAGTTGCATGTCGATCTCGCTTTCTTTATCCTTCATTGATGTCACCGTCAGAAGAAGGTATTGACCACCATTATCTTATGGTGTATATTTCTACAACTGAATTTTGGATGATTGGATTTGTAGTGCATGAACAAAGCGGAGAAGAGAAGTGGGTGGTGCTACATGGTTTTTTAATTAAGGGTTACATGATAATTTCACCACCCACATATGGAGTGCAGATGAATCATCATAAAATTATTTTTGTGATCAACGTTTAATAACAAACATGAGTTTGTTTTATTTAAGGGAGAAAAATTATCAAGGATGTTTAGATTCCACACATCTTGTAAGGGACTATGTTATGTTTTCTTTTAGTGAGCTTGACAAAGTTACGATCAATAAGGGTCAATCACTAGCGATGACTATGTCAGGGTAGACAAAATAGCTATGGTTCATGAATGAAAAAATATTATGTAAACCAAATTTAGTAGTTTTTCTTATAATAAGACTTAAATCTCGATTATTACATAACACTAACCTTCAATAAATCACACAATTCATTGTTTCAAAAGAGTGAGATCACAACCTTAGGTATTATTGACATTGAATTTCCAACCAAGAGATAAAAATAAATAAAACGAATAATATATATAAAAAAAGTCAACTATTATTTAAGATGATTTTGAATTGGAGATGCTTTCTTGATAGGCTCAATGTAACTCCATACCAAATTGATTACTACTCCTACTAACTAATAGATAACGAAATTTATCATAAGTGTTCACAATATTAAGACTTAGTAATCTCTTTTTCGATCTCTTCAAGATCCAAAAAGATGCTGAATAAAATGAAAGTGGTTTTTGTCTACCAAATGAATACTAAATCATATAATGATAAAGAAGAAATGCTACTCATTAGGAATTATAAATTAAGGAGTATGTATATATTTCTCTTGATTCCTCCCAATATTCATTTTCTTTCTCATAGTTGTTCTTATTTAAATTACTAAAACATCTTTTATTTATTAAGAATCTAAAAATTTATTTTAACTTTTATTTAATCTTTAATTTTTTTAACTTATTTATAGGATATATATTTGATATTTTTATTTTTTTCTATAATAATTTTACATTTATCTAATTTTTATTTAATAATATGATTTGATATTTAAGTAATTATAATATTTTTCTTAATATTTTTTTTAAAATAAAATATATATCTTTTACCTTAAATCATGAATAATATCATGTTTTTTATTATGATTTTTATTTTTTTAACAAATTATTTAATTAATATTTAAAATAATATATATATATATATATATGGAGGATAAAAATTAAGACGAAATAAAATATTTATACTCATTAAATATGAGAATAAATAAAAATCGCACCCGTTTGTTACCATCATCTTTATTAGTGACATTGACACAAAATTAATTGAAATATAAAGCTTAAATAGAGTTGTGCCTATGCAAATAACATAAGTGGATAGGAGGCAATGAAATACTTTATCAACTCAAATATAAATAAATAAAAATTATTTGAATAATAGACTTAAATATAATTGATTTTATTTCATATTCATGACCATTTCTAAAACATTTTTCACTCAATGAATTCTATTTTTCAATGTTTTTATATTCATGATATCAAGTTCCAATATAAAAAAAATATCATAAACAATTACTTTTACATTTAAATTAGTGAAATTAAATAATGTTAACCAACTTTATTAATTAATATAAAATTAATATTTTTATAGAACATAATTCAGCCACGTGAAATTAATAAAATAATGCATCATCTAAAAAATAATGTAGAAAAAAATGTGATAGTATTAAAATCCCACCTCTCTTTTAGTTAAGTTTCTAGCTAACTAAATGAAAAGTTTGATTCAGAATTGAGGTTTTAATAAATAATAATAATAATAATAATAATAATATAATAATAATAATAATAAGAAAATAAATTTGACCACTTTTATTCAGAACAAATTAGTTAGAAAAATAAATACAGCCACATGTGCTTTCACAAGACAATGTCTCACAATTTAGGGACTTCATCGATATGTCAATGACTAAGATATACATATTATCACCATGGAAATTGATTTGAAAATATTTTCATATAAGAAATTTAATTTTTTTTAATTGTTATACGTACAAAAATAGTATATTTTATATCATATTCAATACTCATCGAAGTTAATAAATGATGCCAAACCACCTATGAAAGGGATATCTCACTAGCTAAAATAAGATATGCAACCATACACATGTTAGAATTCGATGTCCACAACCCTATGTAATGTGGCACATGTTTCTCCTTCAATCATTTTACGTATACAATTTTATGTGGCTATGAGTTTATAGTGCTTTAAAAAAGTTTTATTTTAGTGTCTTTGGAATCTAAAATTAATTATAGAATCGAAGCTTGGAATTATATTTTTCTGTTAATTCTAATTTGTATGTTTACCACTAATACTAATGAATGTTGCATTTAAATTAAATTGGAAATAAATAATTTATTTTTTAAATTTATAAAGAATATATACAATATATAATTATTTTTCTATTTATCTAAAATATTACATCTTTCATTAAAATATTATATTTCTATTAAGGTTTTTTTGGTCATTTCTTATTATTTTCATCCATCAAAGCACACATACTAGGGTGACAAAATATAAGACAAATTAACCTTATTAAATTTTGACTTTGAGTAAAAAAAAAAATTCTTATATCACATTCTCATTCTTAATTTTTTCACATTGTGAGTTTTGTGGTTGCATGTGAAATCTGGGTTGAATAGATGGGTATTTGTTAATCTAGATTTTTAGTAATGTGATTAGTTTATGAATCATACCTCTTCAAACAAGTAATGATTTTTTCATGTTTCATATATAATTTTTTGGAGTAATTCCTTCATAAATTCAGGAAATAAGGTAAGACAAATTAACATAAGTTACTTATTGAAAAATGATTTGTGATTTTTAGAATGATGTTTAGTTGGATAATTATTGTGGCATAAGTATGAGATCAATTTGGAAATGAGTATTGTGGTTTTATTAGGGAAATGAAAATTATTTTTATAGGGATTATTTGTGATGGAAGTGATATTATACATGCATATTTAATTGATGAACATATAGGTTTATGTAAATCTTTAAGTGTTATGAGATGTATTAGTTTAAATAGAAATATTTGATATCTGAAGTTTTAATGCTCAAGTTATAAATGATATTTTGAGAGAGAAAATGTTGGGTATTCAAAGGAAATTATACACCAAAATCTTAAGGTTATGTGTTTGTGAGTTCTTTTTTTCCTTTATATGCTACTCACCTTGCTCATTTCTACTCAATGTGGGACTTTCAACCCCTAATACTCAATGTGGGACTTTCAACCCCTAACCCTAATTTATGTTAAATTTTATTCTAATGAGACATGCTTATTTTTATCTAAGTAGGTCACCAAGAAAAACCATTGACTTTGATACTATTGTTTGGTCTTTCGAGGGATACGCCACGAAGATTCCACACCAATGAGTTATGAACTACATTAATATAAGAGATATGACATCACTTCCTACCCAAAATATTAAGGTTAAATGTTTGTGGGTTTTTTTTTTTCTTTATATGTTACTCAACTTTCTCATTTATAGTTGATGTAAGACTTTCAACTTATATTTGAATTCCTTACAAAAAAAAGCCATACAGTTTTCTCATATTTAAGATTTTGGTTGCTAAAGCGTTGTAAAAATGCTTAAGTTACATTTGAATGTTTAAGTAAAGAAAATATTGAGACAATTCTCTCTCCTCTAGAGGGATAATGCTTAAGCGATAGTACCTCGCTCAAGTGACCACCCTTTGTTTTAAAACCTTTCCTTTATTCTTGTTTAATTTGAAATAATTACATTTCTCTCTCCTTAAGAGTTTGATCTCTCGAGAACTATGACAACACCAAAGACACATGTGGATGTTTAAGCAACAATTAAAAGTTTAAGTGAGGAAAAGCTCATGACTATTATTTCTCTTGTGGAAGGATGATGCACAAACAAAAATACATTTCTCAAGCAGCCACCCTTATTTAAAAAAACTTTCCATTATTTGTTTGTCTTATTTGAATTCAATAGTTTATATGACTATTTTATATGGTGATTAATGAATTATGATGTGGAATTGATTATGAAGAATGGAAATGAGTATATATTATAAAAAATTATGATGTTTATAATGTTTGATATGAGGTGTGGTGTTTATGAAAGTTTTATATGATATTTTGTCAAATTGATGGAAAGTGATTTAAGAATGAAATGAGATTTAAGGAATTATTGGTGGATAATTTGGTGTTAAAATAACAAGTGAGTGATTAACCTTAAATCACATATGATACATGAATTGAATATTGTTAGGGAAGTGTACCGTCTGGGGTTTGCTTGGTCATAGGGCCAAGCAGGCCAACCCAATAAGGTAGCCCGATAACTCTTGTATCATGACGTTGGAACGAAGGCCTGTCTCGGACCAGTATATGGTCGAACGAGCCCAAACACAGTAAGTTGGGCTTAAGCCCAACTCGTTAGTTTGCCCAACAGAAAAGGGAAAATTAAGAAAATACTGATAAAACCCAACCATGACATCTAGTGAATAAAATCCCGTAAAGGCACGATTAACACTTTATTAACGTGATTTTAATACACAATATTCCTAATTATATCACATAAATACTCTGCACAATATCCCTGATTATATTACATAAACGCTTTAATTTACTTTCACAATATCCCTTATTATACTACATAAATACTCTGGTTATATTACATAATACTCCGACAAACAAATGGCAACGGAGAAGCATTCACTCTGCACCAGGTCGTGGAGACGATGCGGGCCTTATAGTGTGAAAACGAGGAATCAAGGAGATAGGCTCAAGAGTTCCGAGCAGAGAAGGAATGTGTCCACGAAGAATCCCAGGCCGAGCAACAAAGGTTGAGAGACGATGTTGATGCCTTAAGGCAACTGATGGAGGACGCTATCAGAGCACATGAGGAATTACAAAGGGTAAACGAATATTTGAGGAGGACGTTTCGAAGACAGTCAAGGTCAAGACCTTCCGATCTGTTCGAAAGGGGATGACGGGCAGACCCCAGGCCGTTTTCCCAGGCCATCATGGAAGAACCTATTCCCCCACATTCCATGATGCCCAAGATACCAACTTTCTCAGGAATCGAAGACCCTGAGACCCATCTCAGGGCTTTTCAAGCTTAGATGTTAATCTCGAGAGACACAAATGTAGTCAGATGCAAGATGCTACAAGGGACTTTCGCCAGAATTTCTCTAAAAGGGTTTAGTGGAATCCTGGATGGAACCATCAACTCATTATGGGAGTTCTGCCAACTATTCGAAAAGCAATTCACGACCAACATTGTAAAGCCACCACGTATGGTCAACCCTTTTGACATCAAGCAGAAGGAGGGAGAGTCGCTAAAAGAATACTTCAACCGCTTTTGTGCGGTATCGGTGTATGTCCAAAACCCACGAGATGAGATGGTGGTTGATGCGTTCGTTAAAGGCTTATGAGAAAATCCTTTCAGCGACTCCCTGCTCAGAGATAAGGCAACGAGCGTGCTCGGGAAGCTCAGCTGAGATCGATGTTAATGTCTACCAACAAACGTTCAAACAAAAGGTACGTACCCAACATAGCGCAAAAAGAAAGTGAAGGAAGGGGTACGCCTTGACAGCAGCCACCACCGCTTGTTCCGACCCTCAGAGTATCACTCGGACATTTGTTGGAAGACCTCGATGTCTCCGCCAAGTTGGAGTTCCCCGGAAAAACCGACCACGTCTTAGGCCTCCACCGGTTTGCTTGGTGCACGTTTCATCAGGCACGAGGACATGACACGGAAAAATGTTTGTCGCTACAGTACTAGTTGGCAAACCTAGCAGAGAAGGGTCACCTCAATAAGTATTTACGACCCAACATCGGGAGCGAGGTTGGTCGAAGGTTAGAGTCAAAAGACGACAACCACGTGACTCCCATATAGGGAGATTTTAATACCATCGTAAAAGGTTTCTCAGGTGGAGGAGCGATGACAGCAAGCTGAAAGCGCTACTCCCGAGCTAAATTGGCTTTCGAGACTCTGAAGCTGAGTTCGGGAGCAGCTCCTACCCTTTGCTTCTCAGAAACCGACTTTAAAGACGTACACCCACATCAAAACGGCCCTATGGTGATCACAGTAGTCACCATGGGGTGAAATGTTCATAAAGTATTGGTAGATCAGGGAAGTTTAACTGACGTGATGTTTTGGAATACTTTCGAAGGGTTACAGATTCCCAAGGACCAGCTTAAGCCTTTTGAGGGAACCTTGGTAGCGTTTAATGGGGGATGGGTAAAAGTCCAATGCTACATTGACCCCTGAACATCCTTTACAGATGGGGAAGAATCCAGCACCGTCAACCTCAAGTACATTGTGGTAAATGCTCCATCTTCATATAATTTGTTGTTAGGAAAACCTTCTTTGAATCAGCTAGGGACAGTGGTCTCATCCCATCACCTAAAAATGAAGTTACTGTTTCCCACAGGAAAGGTGATAACCTTGAGGCTAGATCAGAAGGCAGCTCGAAAATGTTAGGAGAACAACCTAAAAACCCAACAAAGGACATTCGCAATTGCCACCTCTGACCCAACCCCGGATTCGGAGGTTGATCCAAGGGTTAACCAGCGAGAAAGATGCTATTCGAACCCATTGGAGAAGTAAAAGAGGTAGAGGTGAATGGGAAAATGTGTGTTCGGTGTACGGGCAGGGAAATTTCTTGTTTTTTTGCTCACAAAAAGGGGGATAAAAGAAAATCCGAACAAGTGCACAATCATCATCAACATGAAAAGATCGGGAAACGTCAAGGAAGTCCAACGCCTCACTGGGAGAATGGCAACCCTATTTCGTTTCTTGTCAGCCAATGGAGAGAAGGGCTACCCTACCTTTTATGCATGCGGAAGAACAAACGTTTTCAGTGGTCGGCGGAGTGCGAAGAGGCTTTTCGCGAACTAAAAGAGTACCTTTCCAATCCTTCAGTCTTCTGCAGGCCCATCCTAGGACGACTAATCAGACTTTATTTATGCGTGGCCAAACGAGTAATCAACTCGATTATTGTTCAGGATAACGAAAAGGGGTAAAGGCCCCTATATTACGTGAGCAAGGTATTACAAGACGCTGAAACTCGATATAAATCGATCGATAAAGCAACTCTAATTGTTGTCTTCATGCACGCAGACTACAATACTACTTCCAGGGATACACAATCATAGTCATGGCAGACCTCCCACTTCGTTAAGTTTTGAGCAAACTGGATATGGCAGGAAGAATGGTCAAATGGGCGATAGAATTATTTGAGTTTGACGTCCAATTTGAATCCAAGGTTCAGCCGAAGGTTAGATTCTAGCTGACTTTGTGGTCGAGTTGACCCCCTCCAAACGCCACCAAATGAAGATTTCATCTAGGACCTTTTAGTGGATGGAGCATCCAACCTAAAGGGCAGCAGGGCAGGTAACATTCTAGAAGGATCGCACGGGGTATTTCTAGAACATGCACTTTGATTCTCCTTTAAAGCTAGAAACAATTAGGCAGAGTATAAAGCTTTGATCGTTGGGGTGTTGTTATCCAAAGAGATGGGAGTTCGACGATTAATGGCGAAAAGCGATTCGCAACTCATAGTCGGTCAGATAACTAGAGGTTTTCAAGCAAAAGACCCGCATCTAACCCTATATCTGAAGTATGTCAAAAATCTGGCCAAAAACTTCGTAATGTTTAACCTTATAAATGTATCCAGAGACCAAAACTGCAGGCCAACAAGGAGATGACCAAGGACTCAAATTACCATTCTCACTATGAGAAGTCATCTCAACTTTCAAGTGAAGACCCCACCAAGGATCTAGCAAACCTCACCAGAAGGAGAAATGGGCAAAGACCAGATCATCAAATGTTCTTCCTTCTGGTCTTCTTAAGAATAAAACAAGTTGTAAATAAATTGGGCTTACTTTAGGGGTCCAAATAGCAAGATAGGCTAGAATAGGTGCCTTTAGCATAATATGGGGTGTAGTTATCATTTTAACTTGTTTTTTACGTAGTTTCTAGAAAAAGTGGCCTAAGGTGTGGTTTTGTCTTAGTCAAACTCTAAAGGCAGCCCCCTCATACATTTACCATCCTACCATTGCTTCTTGTTTTCCATGACACCATCTTCTGTAAATATGGTGCCTTCCTCCTTATATTTTCAGGTTGAATTTTATAGAAAAATGAAAACTCAACACATTTTGTGTGAGGATTGTTTGCTCTAGCAATAGGTCTTATCTTGAGTGAGTTTGAGAGCTCTCAAGTGGCGGCCTCTACACTCATCTTGGAGGAAACCATGCTCCAAGTGGTGTGTCCCTTCTCAATTCACACCATAAGCTTTCTTCTTCCATCATTTTCCTTCATTTCCATTTCGCCATTTCATTCTTGTGTTCCTATACTTGTTATAATTTGGTTTTCCTTTGTGTTCTTGTGTTGTTCTTCCATTTAGCATTCGGTCATGGCCATCTTAATTGTTTTCTTTCATGCCTTTCAATTTCCGCAATGCATCATCACTATCACCTTATCTTGATTTTCCTCTTTGCCTTTGGAAGTGAACATTCACACTTATTTAACCACTTGGTTAAGTTCGTGTCTAATGGGGATCCTCCCTAGGTCTCACCATATACTTGTTAAAAATCTCAATCATAACTAAAGTGTCACCTCTAAAATGGAACAATCTAAAATCAACTCACATCATCTGACCTCTTATCCAAGTTAGCAACGTCAGGAAGAGGGGGAGCCCATCAAACAGTAATACAGGAAACCTTGAAAGCACCCAGGGTGCCTTACTCTAACACAAGTAGGGCAATGGACACTTGGATGACTCCTTATGTTTTATACCTGGCTAACAGTATCCTTCCGACTGATGTCGATCGTGCAAAAGTCATCCGGAGGAATGCAAGGCGATACACTATGATCGACGGACATCTGTTCAGGAATGGGTACTCTCACCCACTTCTAACTTGTGTCGATATGAAACAAGAAAATCGAATCTTATCCAAGCTACATGAAGGCATCTGCAGAAGTCACATAGGCGGGAAAGCCCTCTCCCTTAATGTAACCCGAGCAAGATACTTCTGGCCCACATTAAAGGATGACAACCACATGTACGTAAAGAGGTGTGAGCAATGTCAGAAACACGCAGACTGGCATCATGAACCTGCAGAAGAACTACATTCCATATTCAGCCTTTGTTCGTTCCATACCTGGGGGATAGACATTCTGGGTCCTTTCCCTCAAGCGATACGACAATTAAAATACCTAATCGTGGCTATAGAATACTTCACAAAATGGATAGAGGTTGAGCCTGTGGCAGTGATTACAGTCCATAAAGTACAAACTTTCCTTTGGAAAAATGTGGTGTGTCGTTTCAGGATACCAAGGAAACTGATCTCATATAACGAAAAGTAGTTCGCTAATCAGCAATTGGGAGAGACCTGCAAAGACCTCGGCATTCGACAAGTTTTCTCTTCGGTCGAGCATCCTCAGACAAATGGCCAGGAATAAGTAGCAAACTAAGTACTGCTAAGAGGACTAAGAAGAAGATTAGAAATGGCAAAGGGTGGTTGGCCTGACGAGGTACCAAGGATACTATGGTCCTACCATACGATCCCACAATCCATCACTCGAGAAACACCTTTCAGCTTAGTATATGGAATCGATGCCATGATCCCCATGGGAATACTAGAATCCTCCCAACGAGTTCGAAACTTCACGGGACAGAGCTCAGATGAGGGGCGTAGATACGACCTTGATACGGTTGACGAGCTTCGAGAGGGGTCCCAAATACACTCTGAGGCCCTCAAAAGAAGGGTTGCAAGGCAACACAAAACCAAAGTACTTCTTCGACGGTTTAAGTCTTAGACTTGGTACTCCGAAAGGCTCATCCCTACCAAGTAGAAAACAAACTATCGCCAAAGTGGTCAGAACCATACAGAATACGTGGAGTTGTAGAAAATGGGGTTTATCAACTAGAACCCCTTGATGGCAGAATCATCACGAGAACTTGAAACGCTTCAAATCTTAAAATTTTACTTCAGTTGAGTATGTAATGTCTTTCCTATACAAAACCAATTATACTTAGTAGCAAATCGACACTCTTTTCCCTTGAGTTTTTAAATTTTTTCTTAAGGGTTTTTAATAAGGTCATTTCTTAATAAAACTGTTTACTTTAATTTAAGTTTTGACTAATGTTTGAATATAACATCGGATCTGAGAAGTCTGCGACCAACAACAACTTAAAATTAAGTTTAGTTCCCTCTAAATTAGACCCGAGAAGTCTGCGATCAACAACAACTTAGAATTAAATCTAGTTGCCTCTATATAAGACTCGAGAAGTCCGCAATCAACAATAGCTTAGAATTAAGTCTAGTTGCCTATATATAGGACCTATGATGTCCGCGATGAACAGTAACTTAGAAGCAACTCATATTCATCTCAATTGTCATCCAGAACCGAGTTGTCCGACCGAACTCACATCCTCGCCAAAGGTTAGGCCATTTCTTGCTTAAAAATAATCATGAATGAGATTTGTATCTATTCCTTACGAAAGGAACACACAAAACACATTTAAAATAGTAACTTACACGTTTTAAAGTTAAAAACCCTGCCATATTTGTGTTTTTTCACATCAAACCACGAGATAGTTCGCCAAAATATAACAAAGGGCATTAAATAAATATCCGTGAGTGAATTTACAAAACCAAAGGAAAAACTAAATAGTCTTATCAAAACGCAAAAAAGAGCCAAGTGCTTAAAAGACTACAAGATAAAACACCTTAACTTTATAAATCCTTTTCGAGCTTGCCACCCACCATAGTGTGGCAAGGATTCATCTCAGAGAAACCTATCCCGGAATGAATAACACACGCCTACTCTAGAGCCACCTCAAAATTGACCTCGTATGAGCCCGCTTTGTCATTCTTCACAGCCTCGGAGCTGTTGGCCCAATCGGCCTCCTTCTAAACGAGCTCGCCTTTTAGTTCACAAACCTCCTCCTCCCAAGCCCTCACATCATTTTCCAGTTGATGGATCTGGAGGAAGAGGTTCACTTTCTCTTGGGTTCGTCCGACCTTGCTCTGACGAAGCTCATCTATCTCGACCACTTCAGCTTGTAGGTGTTCGATCTCATCTTGAAGCTCTCCAATACAGCGCTCTTGCTCGATGATTTTCTGAATGTATTTACGAATCTTCACATTGGCAAGACTAACCAAGGTGTTGACCCAACCGTGAGGTACTCAACATCACCACACAAGGAGTTCGCCTCCACATCTTAAAGACAAGTCACATTGGACTCCAACAAGTTAGGCAACTTGTTATGGTTCACCACATCAAATGTCGGATCCTAGAAGCTCGCCTTCGCGCTCGAGCCCAATACAAGACCCCAGTTGTCCATTGAAATCGACTCAATATCGGGAGTTTGGACGTCTGAGCACAAATGGGCTGAGGAAGCCAAATTCTCTACCCTCTTCTTCTTGATTTGGCTATTCAAAGTTGTTCGCTCGATCGTTTCTGAGTCCACCTACACGACGTTTGCCCCGACCGACCCAACGATGAGTGATGGTTTAGGTGCTCTCTTTTCCTTCAGCTAGCTCAACTTTGGACAATGAGGAATACATCTGTTTTTCTGAAGAAAAAAAAAAGAGAAGTAAGCGATGCATTAGTAACTTTAAAGTGCAAACATGTAAGAGGTTTAGACTCAGGGGCTCAAAGTTATACCAACGTAGGTTTTTAAATCAGAAAATTGGTACTCACGCTTCAATATCAAGGGGAGTTTCAAAAACCACACCCAGATTTTCAAAGAAATCGCAAACGCCCCTTTTGTGAGGGTTCAAATCCTCCATCCGACGAGCTATCTGAGATGTCGGATTGAGGGCCCAATATAGGGGAAACCCCTCCAGCAAGGTCGGGTTATTGGCGGAGGGACGAAACTTAACAAAACGACCCTTGAAGTTTTTGTAGGAAGATTGGTATAGGGTAAGCAAACCCCGACCACTAACGCTGTTAAGGGAAACCCATAGTTGCATATAGGAGACTTTAAACTCAAAGAAGTAGAACAAAATGTTCATGATCAGAACAATACTGAGGAGGTGATACAAACCAAGTAGTTATGAAGATGACCAAGGAAGAAAAAGACAAAGCACATGGCGAGCAATCATCTCAGCAAACAATTCAAGACCCCACCAATGATCTCATGGACCCGACCAGAGGAGATGGGCATAAACTAAAACACCAATTGTTCTTCCTTTTGGTCTTCTTAAGAGATAAAATATGTTGTAAATAATATTGGGCTCACTTTAGGGGTCCAAATAGAAAAGATAGGCTAGAATAAGGTGTCTTTAGCATAATAGGGGGTGTGGGTAGCATTTTAGCTTGTTCCTAGCCCTTTTGGAAGGCATTTTGACCTAGTTTCTAGAAGGACAAGCCTAGGATACGGGTTTGACTAAGTCAAACCCTAAGGCTGCCCATTTTTTCCCTTTTCCCATCCTACCCCTTTAGCTTGTTCTCCAAGGCTCCTTCACCTATAAATAGGAGACCTACCTAGTGTATTTTACAAGTTGAAATTAATAAAAGAAGAGTTACTCTACACAAATATTGTGTGAGCTTGAGTGAGTGCTATCTCCTCTCCCTTGGTCTTATCTTGATGAGAATGAAGCTCTCAAGTGGCGGCCTTCCAGTCATCTTGATGGTTACCACCCATCAAGTGGCGTGAACATCACTCTCATTTTCCATAAGTTTCCTTCTTCCATCTTATGTTCATTGTCTTGTGTTTCCTTCATTGTATTGCTCTCGATTTTGTCTTATCAATTGAGTTTTGCATCCATTCTCACCATATCTTGTCTTTTGATTTTTGCCTTTGTGAAATGAACCTTCACATCTACTTAACCATTTAGCTAAGTTAATGTCCAGTGGGAATTTTCCTAAGGTTTTCACTCTTACATTCTTAAAATATCAATCTAAGTAAAGTATCACACCATAAAATGAACAATCCTAAAATCAACTCACATCATGATCGGAACAATACTAAGGAGGTCACATAAAATACGAAAAACACGAAAAAAAATGACTAGTTGTTCAGGTGCAATTGGCTGGAGACACGTTCAACTCAGTCAGAATCTCTTTCACAAATAAATCTAAGGGAAGATGTAAACCTAGTTTCATAAAAAACATATCATACACAAAATAGAAAGGACCCAAAGGATCACCAGATTCATCATTGCACACAAGCTTGCCCTCACTACAAACCCCAATTTTAATTAAATTTTCCTCACCCTTGCTAAGTGAACAAGACTCACAAAGCTCCTTAAGCCTTAGGTGGGATGAATAAACAGAAACTTCTTTCAGCAAATATTTTTTGGCCCAAGGAAACAGAGCAGCATAATCCATCTCTAAGTAAGGAAAAACGCAACCCTGAAAGCACAACAAATCACAAGGCCCAAAAGAATGCAATGAGTTATAGGCCAAAAGAAATATGCGTAGGAAAATGAAATGCCAAAGCAAAAAAAAAAACTTTACGAAGCAATAAGAGACTTAGTGATGGACTGAGATCTAGAATGTACCTAGGAGAATACTAACAAAACCAGAGAAAGGCCAAGTGATGGATGGAAACGTACAAATGGAAGGCAAAATGTTCAGTGGAAGTGAAAAGGGAAACGAATGAGTCATAGGTTAAAGAAAACTGCCCACGGAGAGGTAATCGCCACCCTTTGGATGACCAACACATGTGCAAAGCATTTAATGACCATCTGACCCATGTCTTTTCTGAAACGATGTTTCTCGAGAAATGAACCCGTCTCAAACAACTACACATCAACTCTTGGTTGTTCAGGCATAAATCGAAAACGGTGGTAGCATGCAATGCTGATATGAGGACTCACGTCGGATTAGTATCTGACCGATCAAACAAGATGGGTTTACGTGTTTGTAAAACCAACTACATGTTTGAGACCTCGGCAATGAACCTCTTCACATCCCTTCATCGACCCAAATTCGAAGAGCTCCACATCAACTCTTGGTTGTTTGGGCATAAATCGACAACGATGGTAGCATGCAATGTTGGTACGAGGACTCACGTCGGATCGGTATTTGACCAATCAAACAGGATGGTTGACGAGTTCGGAAAACCAACCCGCATGTTCGATATCTCGGCAATAAACCTTTATGCCTCGCTTTCTCAACTTAAGGCTAAGGGGCTCTCTACCGTCTGGGGTTTGCTCGACCTTATGGTCGAGCAGGCCAACCCGATAACGCTTGTATCATGATGCTAGCACGAAGGCCTGTCTCGGACCAGTATATGGCTGAACGAGCCCAAACTCAGTAAGTTGCGCGTAAGCCCAACTCGCCAATTTGCCCAACAAAAAAGGGAGAATTCAGAAAATATTGATAAGACCCAAGCGTCTAGTGAATAAAATCATGTAAAGGCACGATTAACACTCTATTAACGTGATTTTAATACACATTATCTCTAATTATATCTCATAAATGCTCTACGCAATATCCCTGATTATATTACATTAATTCTCTCATTTACTTGCACAATATCCCTTATTGTACTACATGAATACTCTGATTATATTACAGAATACTCCAATTTATATACATGATATTCAGATTTTATGAAAAGATACTATAATATGTCACATTAAAACCTAGAGAAACCAATGTCAAAGATCCAAGCCCTAAAGGCTTATAAATAGATGACCACTCACTGGATGTACTGTCAACTCGAAATTTAGCACTATATTTACTATATACACAAAATTTGATGCTCTTGCTGACTTAAGCCTTAGAGTATTTTCTGCAGGTGGAGCCCTCCTCATTCCTTGGAAGCTAAATCACTAGAGTTTAAAGGGAGACCACTTAAAACCCATCCAAATTCCGACCGACCTCATTTCGGCAATAATAGGAAATAACATGTATGCTTGTTAATATAATTCAAGTATTTAATTACCTTAAGAAAATGAGATTATAGGTAGGTTCTACGGATAACCCTACTCATGTCAAGTAAATAAAGATTGAATAGTCGATGAAGGTTTATGTTAATTGTGCAACATTGAGAGAAACCACCTCTTCCAAATTTAGGTTGTTAATAGGAATCAGAGTAAGATATTATCGAATAACCATACATATCATGGATAAGATATATATTAGCATGTGGTGCTAGTATTAGTATAGTTTTTTGTAAGTCTCCTAATTAAATATAAATAATATTAAATTGATGAATCAAAATAAGTTAGCATGGAATATTTTGAATTATTATTTATTTTTGTAAAATTATTCATTCTAGTTACCTTACCTGATGTGTTTTGTTATGTTATATTTTGAACTACTATATAATCGTATTTTTGACACAAAACAAATTATACTACAAAAATAGCATTATCATGAGATGAGATGTGTAAAGGAGTTATCTAAATTATAATTTAGATGTTTTAAAAAAATATTTGAAGTAGAATATAATTACAGGATTATGAATCATCTTTTAGAAGAAACTTGATTTTCTTATTTATTTTTGCTTTGGCCAAATTTGGTTATTTTTGCTCATTTGGGAATGGAAAATATAGTTTGTTTCATGATTCAAAATTGGTTGGTTCTGGTTTTTTATCAAGTTATGGCCATTTTTATTTAATAAATACAATTTATTCATTTGATTAATCTTTAAAATTAAGAAGTTAGACTTAAAAGATAAAATTAAATAGTGAGAATTCAACTACGTTATGTTACAAATGATTAGTCATATCTCTAAACGGACAATAGAAAGATCTGTTGACTTATTTTATGATAACAAACCAATGATTCTATTTTCCAACAACAACATAAGCTAAAGAAAGTCTAAGCATATAAACATCAAGTTCCTGGTAGTTAAAGAAAGAGTTCATGTTGAAGATCTCACATGGTCTAGAGATAAGACCAATTTAAACTACCTTAATATGTTGAGATCCCACGTCAAATAAAGATAAAGCCAAATTATAGTATTTAAGTGGGGACAAACCTTACTTTACTAAGGTGGTTTATTGAGGTTGAATTGACTTAAATTTCACTACCTAATATGTCATCAAAGTCACTTATGAGATGATACTAGAGTCATTAAGAGTCTATCCTAGTCGATATTTTTGAGTTATTATGTTATCATTATCTGGCTCTTATTAACCACATTCCTCGCGTGAAGGAGTGTGTTAGAAATTCTACATCTACTAGGAATAAGGCCAAATTATTATTATTATTATTATTATTATTATTATTATTATTTTATTTTTTTATTTATTTTATTTTATTTTTAAATCATGATTTAGATGTTTGTTGCTATGATAAAGACCACTAATGATTTAGTTATGATATATACAATAAAGACCCTTTAATCCTATATCGTTATGTTTGTTGCATGGAATTGATAAAAGGTATATTGGTTAAATTATATAGTTGTGAGATTACATAATAGTCCAAGTAAGAGATTTCGGATCCTTAATCCAACATTATGAATGATTATATATCAAAGATAGTAAGGACACATATTATTATCAAATTAAAAGTGATCAAATAAGATATTAAGATGGTTGTTGCACCTACTTATAACAACCTAATGTAAAAACCTCCTTCTAATTTTTACCACTTGATGTAATAATCCTCAATATCTAAATAATCACTAAAGCTAATATATCTCTTTTTCAGAATAAACTTTGTGCTTAATACTCATGCACCAACTATCACTCACTACTTTTCAGCCAAAAACATAAAACACTTTATACCATCTTTCATCTCCCTAAAAACTATTAAGCCAAAATTATCATTTTTCCTTCAAAATTGGGAAATACCAACTTTTTTCGACCATAATTTATTAGGATGTAATTCATAGATAACTATATCACACAGTATGTGATGAAACTTATGCACACAGTATTTTAAGCTAACATTTTTCCAAACAAAAATATTTATGAGCTAATTATATTTTTCAAAGAATGTTCTCATTCTCACATCCAATAAGAAAATATCACAAAGCATAAGTCAATGTCAAAGATCTCTTAAAGGACATGCTAAAGTTGCTTCACACCAATACACATTCTGACACACCCATGTCAATTATGGAAAAACTATATGCCACGTATGGTCCTATGCTTTACTCCATTTTGGTTGAAAGCCCTATGACCAATGCCTCATAAGTCATGCCAACTATAAAGATATTCCTGAAAGATGAGACAAGCATTTAATAATAGAGTGATTTTAATGTATCTTTGCGTTTATGCATGAACAAACAAAGCCTTGAAGATGAAAATTTGAAGTGAAGTCTCCCAAAGGGCATTAAAAGATTTGTAGCGACTCTTTCTCAAGAAATCTTCTTAAGTTAAAAACAAGAAGAAAAGTGATCAAGAATTGCAAAATAGCTCAAAGCTTTTAGTGCTCAGAACATTACAAAAACATTATTCATGTTTGAATAGCAAACTAGTTTAAGCATTTAAACCTTCTATTTTTCATAAGACACTACCTCTGTTTTCAATGAGCAAGACTTGTTATCTTTTAGATCACACCTTTTATAAAAAAGAAATTGTGTTTTTAGCTGGAAGTGATTATATTCCAAAGAATACTCAATTTTAGTTAAGAGTGGTTATGGTCCAAATAATATTTGAGTTGTTAGTCGGGAGTGGTTGCGTGTCCTATAATACTCAGTCTTAGCTTATAGTGGTTGTGTTTCAAACAATACTCGGGTTGTTAGCTATGAGTTTGTGATAGCTTAATGCACAAACCTCCTTCAATTTCACCCCACCTAATGTCTTAATTTATGCGATCTAGACTATCAGTTATACTAGGACATCTTCTTTCCATAACAAGTTTTGTGCTTAATACTTTGGCCTTTAGAGCTACAAAACTATCCCATTATCCCTTACCACATACTCATAAAGGGTCATACTATCATACAAATATCCATGCACACAACTAGGATAGGCCACTATATCATATATATGTTCACATTCAGTATACAACACTATGTATACCATATCATGTGTACAACTCATCATCACCATCATATGCATGTAAAATTATATATATATGTAATGGAGGTAAGGATTGTGTCTGTGACTGTTGGCAGAATGGGAAAACAGTTTCATGGAAGATGACATCCCGACTTGTAAAAAAAGTGCCTGCATCTATATCAAATAATTTGTATGCTTTTTGACTGTGAGGAT
>Ga0123342_1001986_pt1 | contig 34319 bp, 18 predicted proteins | sample Turbeawhitnodule_FD_89960 | JGI IMG/M metagenome (GOLD analysis project Ga0123342, IMG submission 89960) | Root nodule microbial communities of legume samples collected from Mexico - Turtle bean Mexico white nodule | ecosystem: Host-associated > Plants > Roots > Nodule | place: Mexico: Nepantla... | reverse complement strand
TTTTTTTTTTTTTTTTTGTGTAAAAGGATTGAAACACAAACAAGTAACAGTTGCATATGTTTGAGGAATCTTGAGCAGAAAGAATTTAACGATATGCTACATGAACTACATTGTTCAAAACATGATTATATATAAACACAAATGGAGGCAACAGAAAGAATTGAAGGGATTCCCTTCAGTCCAAGCAAAAGAGACAGGATGCAAAATATCTCCTGCTTCATTCATTCACACAAGTAGCCAAACACACCTCTTATGAATAATCCCTACTGTGTGTGTACGAATGAGTCAGCAGATACTTCAGCAACCCTCCATACCTTTGCCAGGACTGAAGGAACTCCTTCACTCTTTCTCTCCCCGTAATGTGAGTAGCAATGCATTTGTTGCAACTTGGGATAATAAATAAATATCACTCAATACATTAATATCTATACATATATCAAGGGGTTTTCTGGTTTCCTTTAAATGGTTATTGAATCCTATGTATTATATTTCAATAGTGTATATTTGTTTTGAATTATGAGAATGGGTTTAGTACATAATATTTTATCTCTTGGTTGATAAAAAAAATATCTCTCTATATATATGAAAGCTTTCTATGATGAAATTTATAAAATTAGATTTGTCTAGGCTGAATGAAAAATAGTCTTGAAAAATCTATTCCATTTTATATTTTTTCTTCTATTAATGCTTATATAGAAAAAGTTATTCAATCAACACATTATGAAATTGCAGAGCGAATTATTAGCTACTTTATAACTTCATACAAAATAAATAGAGATGAAATTGTTGGGAAAAACACTTCTGTAGGCCGAAAAGAAAAGGGCAGTATCAAATATAAAGAAAGGTTGTTTTTTCCTTCACCTTCATAGCTTCTAGTGATGCTCATAGATTAGATGAACAAATCATTTTATTTTTAAAAAATATATTTTAAATTCTACAATTTGAAAATATATTTTTCTATTTACACATTGTAGAATTAGAAAGATATCAGATTCTATAATTAAAAATATATATTTTAAAAAAAAAAAAAATATATATATATATATATATATATATATTTGGATTAAAAAATTCAAAAAATACTTCCGGATATATAAATATCTTTCAGATAGATTCTGTAATTCATAAATATCTTTAGATTTTATTATCAAGAGTTTTTCCGGATCACTTATTTCAAAATAAAAAACATTAATAAGATAAAAAATATATTTTTGATATTTTAAGAAATATGAAAGTGTGAGAAGAAGAAGCTATGAAGTTGCAGGAGGAAATTGCTAGAAAAAAACAGTACCAAAACAATAAAGTAGTTTCTAATATAAAGAAAACTTAGGAGTGGGAAAAGGATAAGAGCTGAATCAACAAGAATTACCGTGAAAGCTAATCCCCGCAAATGAGCGACGCTCAAGTTAATCCCATGCAAGTTTGAATTAAATTTCATTTGAAAAAAAAATGGTCAAAATCCTAATTCACATATAAGGGTATATATATAGCAGCAATCCAACACCTAGAAAAGAAAATAGGAGCGGTAGGCATAGAACTCCAACTGCAGAGAACCCTAATTTTCAGAACTGCAAGAACAGTGAAGAAAGATTAATCCAACACAACACAACATAGAGAATAAATTTAATTTTAGAGAGATGAAAGGTAGAACAATAGTGGGTATGAATTGAAAGAGTTGTTCATTTTCTGTGTTTTGATGACAAAAAAAAAACACAAAAATTAAAGTTGGAAGTTAGAATTATGTAGGAGAAAAGGAAGGTGAGAGCAAAAAAGGTTGCTTCGAGAGACATGTTCTGCTGCCACAAACCCTAAACCAGGAGTGTTATTGTGGCAGACAGACGAAAGAAAAAGAAATTTATAAACAAATAAAAATAAAACTGTAAAGACCAAAAAGGACTCGCAAGTTCACCAATATCAAATAATGAAAATAAATTGTATAATCATTTCATATTTTTGTTTTTTTTTTTTCAGAATTTGTATAGTAGACAGGTGACTGTCCCATGCATATGATTGAGGTCCCCCATGCATATAATTAAGGTCCCCATGCATATGATTGAGGTCCCCATGCATATGTATAATTCAATTTCACATCTATTCAGAGCATAGAGCATAGGATTCTTCACATGTGATTATTTCCAAATATGTCAATTTTTAAGTTACATATTAAAATAGAAAAAGAAAATATACAATATAAGTTAAAATATTTTTACATAATTGTTCATCATGTTAACATAAAAATGAATTTTGTCTCACGGTTAAAAAAAGAAGTCAATTATTTCGATAATTGAATTGATCGTTTGTGTTGTCTTTAATCAATAAAGAAATCAATCAATTTGTTTTGAAAATCAATTAAGTGTTTTTACATAATTCTTTTATTGATTTTTAAATTGTTTATAAATGTTTTTAACTATTTCTCAAATAGATTTAACCAATTTTAAAAGTGTATATAAAAACTGGTTTTTTATCATTTGAAAAAGAAAAAAAGAGTGTTTTATCAAAAACTTTTTCAATAGAAGATTAAAAAACTTTTACTTATTCTTAGAGTCTAGAATCATTGTTTGTGTGAAGTAGAAATATGAATTTTCTATAATAGTTCTACAGCTTTGTAAGGTTTATTTCTTTATTTTAATATTGTATTGTTTAAAAACAGTTTTAAAAAGTGGTTATGAAACTATGATTTTATAATTAAGAGTGTAGTGTGTTCCTAATTAAAGACCACTCATCTTTTTCTTTTGTATTTCGAGTTTTCCGCAATCATCATCAAAATCAAAAAACTTTCACTCTGCATTCACATTCGTCTTCATCCATATGTGCCAACAGTATAAGGACAAAAACTTCACTGCATTCACATTCGTCTTCATCCATATATATATGTGCCAACAGTGAGAACAAAAACTTCACTGCATTCACTTTGGCCTTCATCCATAACAGTAAGAACAAAAACAAAGAGAGGGTAAAAGGAAATTGAATAGAAAAAAAGTTTAACTCCCAGCATATTTTCCCATCTAGCATGAAAAAGAATTGAAGGAAAGTACAGGGGGATAAATAAAGTAAGGTTGTGCAATAGCCAGAAAGGAAAGTAGAACGTACAGTGTAGGAAATGTTATGTAAAAGTAACAACACACAAGGCTAGACGAGAACAATCGTTTTCAAGTTCAAAAGCAAATCTTACCTACCATGTAATGTTCATCGTAGACTTCAGAACTCCTTATATATTAGGTACTTTCGTAGATAGCAAGATGAAAAAATAGTTGGTGGAGACATGAGTAGTGAGTTGTACCACTTTGTACCACCCGTGTAAAGATTAGTCGAGGTTACATATTAAGAAGGTCTTCGAGAAAAAGAGATATACAATAATTAATACTATATACATGTAAAGATTAGTCGTGGCTATATATTAAGGAACTCTTCTAAAAAAAAATATATATTAATTAATATTCAGGCATATAACTTACATAGTGACTCCTTCACGAGGATGATGGTAAAGATTGGTTAAGATAAAATCTAACTTCAAGTTTTCTACAAGAGGTATTAAATTTTTTAGTAGTTCAAGACTATTTGATGAGTATCATCGTCTGATATCAGTGTATATTGAAGAACTGCTGTTTTGGATCGTTTAGCCCTTCTATTTAATTTTTCCTGTAACTCTTGGTGTCTCATTTTATTTTGAAATTGAACCATTGTACACATGTTACATGTGTGGTTTGTATGAGAAATGTGCTTAGTGAGAAGTTGTAAGATAGTTATTTTTTCTCTTGTACTTAAAAACTTGAACTTGACAATGATTGTTAAACGTAAGAGTAGAGAGTTTTAGTGTGAGGATTCAGAGAGAAACTTTGAGTTGTAAATATCATAAATTATCACACTGAACTTTGTCATGGACGTAGACTGATTATAGTCGAACCGCATAAATTGTTTGTGTGTGATTTTTCGTACTCTGTTCTATCATGTTTTGCGTTCTCATTCTCAATTTTTTTCATTTTCGTATTACATTAATTAATTAGATGATCCAGTTAATTATGTTCGAGTTCTACAAACACTACAAAAAAATCATGAAATAAAAACCAATTTTAGAGACAAAAAATAATTAGTTGTTATAGTAACTAAATTAGAGACCATTTTACATACTAAAAAAATAGTTTATAAATTAGTTTCTATTAATGTTAAATGGTTTCTAAATTGGTGTCTAATTAGCAACCAAAGTTTTTGCTACCAAATTTAGAATCTAAATAATTGGTATTTTTAAAACCTTGGTAGCTAATTAGATACCAATTTAGAAACTATTTAATAATAATATAAACTAATTTAGAAACCAAATTTTTTTTTAGTCTCTAAAATGGTCTCTAATTTAGTCACAATAGCAACTAATTATTTTTTGTCTCTAAATTTTGTTTCTATTTCATGATTTTCTTGTAGTGAAATTGCTACGATGAGCGTGAAACGAAGAAACTCAAAAAAGATGAATTCTTCAAAGTATGATGTTGAGAAATTCACTAACTTGAATGATTTTGGGCTATGGCAGTTGAAGATGTGTGCTCTTCTAGTTCAACATGGCCTTCTTAAGGCTTTGGAAGGAGATTTCTAGTATGACAAATCCATAACTGAAAATGACAGGATTGCATTGTTAGAAAAGGCTCATAGTGCAATTGTTCTAAGTCTTGAAGCAAGTTTCGAAGGAGAAGACTACAACGAGGTTATAGACGAAGCTTGAAATCTTGTCTATGACCAAGTCCTTAGTTAATTGTTTATACCTGAAGCAGACATTATACTTGTTCAAGATAAGTAATGATAAGGCTATTAGTGAACAACTGGATGAACTTAATTAATTGATACTTGATCTTAAGAACATTGATGTACAAATTGATGATTAAGATCAACCACTATTTTTACTATGTGCTTTGCCAAAGACACATGATAATTTCAAGGAGACTTTGTTGTATGCAAGAGAATGTCTTTCTCTCAAGGAGATTCAAGCTGCTTTGAACTCAAAATAGAATGAGAAGTTTGATGTGAAGACATCGAATTCTGGAGATGGTCCGATAGCAAAAGGGAAGTTGTCTACTCATGAAAATGGAGGGAAAGCTAGATGCAAATCTAAGTCTAAGACTCGTGATGGGAAGGTAGTGAATTCTTTCATATGTTATCATTGTAATAAGGAATGTCACATAAGAAAATATTTTCCTTTAAGGCAAAGGAGTGGAACTATTGATAGACCTTCTGGATCTAGTAAACGGTCTGATGGACTGTCTATTTCTAGTGAAGCATCTCTAGTGGAAGATGGTTATGAATCATCTGAGGTCCTCATGGTGTCGAGTAGTGTTGATAATTGTGAATGGATTTTGGACTCTGGTTGTTCGTTTCATATGACACCAAACTGTTTATGGTTCCAATAATTTTTAGATCTTGAAGGACGGTTTGTTCTCCTTGGTGATAGAAGTTTTGTCTTCATGATGGAACTGCAAAGATGATTAAAGAAGTTAGGTATATACCTAGCTTGAAGAGAAATCTAGTATCCTTTGGAGAACTTGAAAAGAAGGGGTATGTTTTTAAAGGTGAAAAGGGGCTTGTGAAGGTGTTAAGGGGGTCCATGGTGGTGATAAAAGGTGTGAGAAAGAACGACATGTATGCCTTGGATGGTGTTGTAATTGTTGGGTCAACGTCTACCATTGAAAGTACCGTCTATTACAAAACTGAGTTATGGCACAAAAGGTTAAGTCATGTAAGTGAAAATGGGCTTATGGAGTTGGACAAACAATGTTGGTTTGGAAGTGATAGAATTGATCATTTGGGATTATGTGAACACTACATCCAAGGGAAAGCCTATAGAATTCATTTTAACATGGGTCAGTAGAGAACAAATGGACTTTTGATTATATTCGTGTTGACCTATGGATCCATATGCTACTCCCTCACACTCGGGTGTCAGATATTTCCTATTAATTGTTGACGATTTTTCAAGGAAGTTGTGGGTCTACCCTCAAAAGACCAAGGATGAAGCATTTGAAAATTTTAATAATTGGAAGCGTCTAGTAGAAAATCAAACTAGAAAGATTTTAAACGCTTCAAAACTGATAATGGCATGAAGTTTTGTTCGTTTAACAATTATTGTACATAGCATGTTATAGCAAGGCACTTGACAGTTGCAGGAACAACTCAACATAATGGCCTAGCACAAAGATTCAATAGGACCATTTTGGACGAGTAAGGTGTATGATGTTAGGTGTTGGAGTTCCAAAGAATTTTTAGATTGAGGTCACTACTACTTATCTGATAAATAAATAACCCTTTAATAACTCTAGAAATTAAGACTCTTGAAGAAGTATAGTCATGTCATCCCCCAACTTTGATCGTCTAAGAATTTTTGGTTGTGTTGCCTATTCTCATATTAGACAAGGTAAGCTAAACGCTCAAGCTATTAAATGCAGGTTTCTTCGATACCTGGAAGGTATAAAGGGATATCGTCTATGGTGTCTGGAGCCAAGATTCAAAAAGTGTATAATCAATAGAGATGTTTTCTTCAAAGAAACTGAAATGGCTTACAAACCATAAGTTTCTCAATGTGTGCCTATTGAAAGCATGGGTGATAAGAAGGCTAACAAATGACAAAAAAAAATATTAAAAATAAAATTATATATATATATATTTTTTGTTTAGATTTTTTAATAATCTAAAATAGATATGAGTATAAGTACATAAACCGCACAATTAAGTATATGTTCGTCTTCATATTAAATTTAAAAAATTAAATATTATAATTAGACATATATTTAATCAATACAATAATTTTTTATTAAAATTTAATTAATGCAAGAATTTTCTATTAAAATTGAGGCAAATTAAAGACTAATTTATTTATCATCCTAAAACAAAGAGGTAGGAATGAAAAATATATGTCTTTCTTCATTCATACAGTTATTACAAAACCCTTTTTCCTAAATTTATCTAATATAATGCAAAGAAAAGCCTATAACTGCCAACAGTAAAAATAAATAATAGTTGGAGACATGATGAGTTACTCTTCCCAATGAGAGCTAAGGACAAGAAATTTCCAAATTTTAAAGAAATAATAAGTCCCACACAAGCACAACACGAATTTAACTTGGGCAATTAGTTTATGTAACAATCAAATTTAAACCTGTAACCCATTTTTACATGAAATAAACAAAAATCTTTAAATAAAAGAGGGTTGTGAATAAAAATATATTTTGAAATCTTTTTTTAATACTTTTTTTGAATTTGAACTTTTGGAATATTTTTCTGAATATTTTTAAAAAATTTTTATGGAATACGTCAGATTTTGTTTTGTGGAATTTTTGTTTATTTTTTACATTTTGAAATTGTTTTTTTGTTATGAGATTTTGATTTTCAAATTATATTTCAGAATTACATTTCCAAACAATAATCTACTTCGAATTTATTTATTTTTCTGTAATGTATTTTTTTAATTCCAAATTTTTATTTTCAGAGTGAGAGGTATTTTTAAAAATTTAAAAGTGTATAGGATGCAGCTTCAAAAAAGTTGGGTGTAGGAAGAATTTGCGTTTGACTCGTGGTATATAACGATGTTTCGAATGGACTAAATAGAAACAAGTCTATTTAACTTGGGCTTTACCTTCCTGCATCCCCATTTTTGAACATGCACTCCCATAATTTTAAATGACTATGTTACCTTTCTTTAAAGTGATTTCTAGATTATATATATCCTAAAATATTTTCTGGAATACTTTCTGAAATTCGTGAAATACATTATGGAATACGTTTTCTAGAATAGGATAAGATTTTCATGACAAGATTTCTAGAATAAAATTTTTGAAACACATAAAATTCACTTTGGAACTAGCTTTCTATAATATAATTTTCAAATTAAACTTTCTAAAATGTGTATAATATTTTCTAGAATGCATTTTTCAAAATTTATTTTTCTGAAACAAGCTTTCCAGAACACATTTCATGTGTTTTAGAAAGAACTTTTCAAAACGAGATTTTGTTGTTCTTCTTCTTGTAACTGCAATCTTCTTCTCTTTTTCTTATGCTAGAGTGATGATGGTGCAAGAATGACAGTGGACGGAACAATTTTATTATTTCATCCAATTGTGGGTGCAAGCTCAAAAAAGGGGTGTGGGAATTAATAGTCTTAACTTGGTTTGGAAGACCAAAATCAATACGGGTCAAGAACAGGCTAGCCCTCGAGTTATTATAACATTTTTTATAGCAAATTCTTCATTCACTTTCATACATTCTTCTTTATTTTCATATTTTTTTTAATTCCAACCATACTTTTATGAGTATATGTTCAACTCTTCTCATTTGAGCTTTGTTCTCGATGATCCTCTAAGGAATGGTAGATTATGACACTGGCTATAGAATGATCTTGACCTAGCCCTAGATCCTGTATATACTCCGGATCATTCTTCTGGAAGGTTGAGCTAGCTTAATGGATACATCAGAATATACTCCAGATCATCAGAACTTCACTAGCTACACACTATCATAGTTTTTAACAATAATAATAAAATATTAATAATTAAAAGTAATTAATAAATATTTATCACATCAAATTTGATATTAAAATGGTATTAATTATTATTATAAATTAATAATAATGACAACTAATTTATCTTATTATCTTATATATTTGTAATAATTCATTATTATTACTATTAAATAGAATATACTAGTGATAATTAATTTATCACAATTATCTTATATATTTATAATAATTATTTTTGTCACAATAAAAATTAATTTTAATAATATTAAAATTATTGTTACAGGTATAATAATGATATGAGTACTAATAAAAATTTAATTATTTTCACAAGTGACAATTTAATTATTTTTACAAATATTAATCGTGACATATTTATAATTTTAATAGTGAATATTTATATTACTAGAACTAATTTTTTTTTGAGTGAATACTCATTGAAAACTCTTAACTATTGAGAAACATAATTTGACTTCTCATAGTCAAGAAAGTTCTTCAGATATGAAATTTCTCACACAAATCCATTATTAACTTCATAAAGATTATGCTAGACTTCAAATGTAAGATAAATTAGTTTTACATTAGGTAGAAATGATGAAATTCAAAAATATAAAAATAAAATAAAAGAAAACTCACAAATTTATATTATCTTAAAATTTAATGTTAAAAATATTGTCAAAATCTCTTTATGCATCATTAGCCAGTAGTCCATAAGAGGTGAACTTCTCCTTCTTTTTTTCTCATATCAAAATTGTCAAAGTGATATTGATATTTTCTCCCATCAAATTCTCCGATAGATATATCTAACTAGTAACATGAACACACCATAAACTTTTATATAATTCGTTAGGAAAAAATCACATTCTCACACAGTAAAGATAAAATATGAGATACACAAAATAACATCATAAATAAAAAACACAATAGACAACAACTTCGCATGGTTTCATACATTTCAAATACGACACGCAATTAAACTTTTTTTTTTATAAATTTGAGAAATCCTCCCATCCATTACAGACAAATTTACTAATATATATTCTTGATTTTTTTGACAAAAAATAATAAAATATCCATATGAAAATTAATATTTATATTTTTGTGTTTTTTTAAATAAATTTTAATTTTAAAATTTCACTTCATTCAACTATTCTTACCTCCTTTTGTAAGATGTGTATTAGATTTCAGTTTGCACATTTAAATCAATTTTTAGTTTACATTATACAGTGTATTAATATATTTAACACTTCTATTTTATTTTATTTTTTTGTCAGCATTTGACACTTCTGATATCTATATTCTTTTCAAACTTCAGTTAACTTAAAAGCTAAATTTCACCTAGATACTGAGATTTGAAGAGTTAAAAATGCATATATAATTAATGCACATCTATTGACGTTTCATCTTAGTGTGTATAATTTCAGTGGATATTCTATCAATAAATGTAAATTATTTACAGTCAATCAAAAGAAAGTTAATATGTTCATTAGTATAGTTAGCAAACCCAATGGAAGAAGGAACAATACATGTATTTTCAAATGAAATCAAAGTTAAAAAATTAAAATTTCCTTCATAAGAGAATGAATATTCATTTTGCCACACAAAAAAATCCAATACCTTGTTCCTACTACATTGATGTGTTTGTGTAGAAGAAGAGATGGGAAGTTTATCTCTTCTCCTTTTACACAAAAATACATGTCCGTAGAGGTAGGTCATAGGGATAACTAAAAGATCAGAGTTCATATATTACAGTCACTACTTTTGTCTGACATCATAATCTTCTTCAATATATCCTGTCTGCTGAATGTGTCTAATTGTCCACATATCTATAAATTAATATATACTTTATTCGGTCCCACTGTTAAGAAACTGAATAGAAAAAAGAAATCGAGTTCAATCCAAATCAATATTTATCATCGATCTCTAGTGCATTTAAATTAGGAATGGAAAAGAATTAAGGTATGCGTAGATATTGATACCTTCAAGTAGGCAAAGTTTGGAACGAATACAAACAAGTGAACAGTTGGACCATCATCACCTAAATTTTGCTTTTTCAGCCACCAAAAAAAAAGAATTCAAGGAAAGCAAGGTGAGAAGAGAGAGAACCTGAGCTTGTACTGTTCAAGAACCGGAAAGGAAAGGAAAGTAGCATGTATGTACAGTGCTGATTCGCTTCCTGAAAAATGTTATACAAAAAGTCACAAAGTTATATACATATATTTATGCATATACGAGGGCAATCATCACATTTCAAGTTGGATTGAACAAATTACGTACCATGTAATGTTCATCAGGGACTTGTGAAACTGTTATATATATGTTAATTACATAGGTTGGAGATGATGATGATGATTTTGCTGGCAAGTGAAAAAGTACTACTAGGTGTGGGGGCATCCAGCTATAAAACTCATGCGACTGTTGCAGATGTTTGCTGAATCTTGGGCAGCTTAGTGGGGAAGAGTTAATACTTACAAAGACCTAGAAGACGATATGTTACATCAGCTACAGTTGTGGCTGCTACTTTTGTGCCAGGCGTACAAAGACTATTAACCTTGGATGAATACTAAGAAATTGGTCATGTTGAAGAAAAAAAGTATGTATAAGTTTGTGTGTATGTATTAATATTAATGTTAAGACAAATAATGGAGACAACAGAACGAAGGAGCTCCCCTTCAGTCCAAGCACAGAGCAAGAGGGATGCAAAATATCTCCTGCTTCATTCACACAATTACAGTAGCAAATGGCCTTATATAAACCCCTACTGTGTGTGTATGAATGAGTCAGCATATACTTCAGCAACCCTTTAGTCCCCCATACCCATGCGTGGGCTGAAGGAAGCTCCTTCACTCTCTTTCTCTCCCTGTACTCTAGTATCACTGAGATGTACAACAATGCATATCTTGTGTACACGTTTCATTTCCTTCCCGAGACAGGTGACAAAATGGCATTGAGGGGTTCAAGGAACATGTACTGTTTATCTTGGTCATATTGCTGCTGGCAGAGAGATAATAAGCGAATAAAACAATCTAGCTAGTAAAAACCGACCAAAAGTCTAAGTATGTATATATATGGTGAGGTTAGAGCATATGAACACATTAAGGGTTTAATAAATGAATGATAAAATGGAAAATTGTATAAATGGATTCAGATTCTATTATATGAATCAATGAATAGATCAGATGACAAGATATATAGTTTGCTCTCAAGTAAGAAAAGCCTTTATTGCTGATCTGAACCCAAATTTACCTTGCAAAGACTGTTATGTTAGTAATTAACTTCTTATTAATGCCCACAAAACTAACAGAAGAAATAACTGGAAAAGGCACTTGAGTAGGCCCAAAACAAGGCGAGTTTTAAATAAAAGAAAACTGAGGAAAAGGAAAAGGAAAAAAAGCTGAACAAGGTGTACAAAACATATATATGTATGTCCATGCAAGTATAAAATCTGAGAATTATGTTTGGTTTGAAAAACATTGTGGGAAAAAATTGTACCAACATATAAAAGGCTATATGTATGTACCATATTGAATCCAACACCTAGAGAACAAAATAGGGGGTAGGCATAGAGCATGAATCAAGTGCAGGTAACCCTAATCATGAGAACTGCAAGATCAATAATGAAGAAGAATTAATCCAACACAGTATAGAATTGGTAGTGATATATAAGTTGTTGAAAGATAAGAGTTAGAAGGAGGTGTGTGTGTGTGAAAGGGTTTGGAAGAGAAATGAGAAGAAGAGAAAGATGAAGGTAGAAGAAAGGAGGAAGGGGGAATTGAAGGTAGATGGTGGCAGAAACCCTAAATGAGATATGTATTTTTATGGGTATCTGCGCTCAAGTGACGAAAGAAAAGGAGAGTTATAAAGAAATGAAAAGAGTAAAGCGGAAAAAGGAGTTGGTGCAGGGTGAATAATGAAAATAAATAAATTGTGTGATTTTTTATATGGTTGATAGAGGGTAGTAGAAACATGGTGGGTCACTGTCCCCATGAGAGTCAGAGACGTGAAAGTAACTCCAATATGTAAAAATAATAATTCTGCTCTGTGCCACAAACGGAACATAGATCACAACTATTCACATCATACAACTCAATTTCACTCTCACAAATCAGCTTATTTTTTCGAAAATGGAATAATATGATTTCTTTTTTTTTTTTAAATGGACAAAAAAATTGTATTCTGATACTAGACAAATTATACACGTGTAGAGTACGAAATAATTTTAAAGTAATTAATTGATGAGTTTATGTACGACTTTAGTTTATTATGAAAATAAATTTGTTTTCATTAGGTTGATCATTATTTTTGGGATTATCTACTTTTTTATTTGAAGTTTTGTAATATTTTAGTTTTAAAAGACCTTTTTGGTAAATTAAGAGAAAAAAAAAAGTGTATATAAACTTTTGAATTTAACTCTTTAAATGATGTGAGATTGTTAAACGTACTCGAATCCTAGTTAACACCATTTTTAAAATATTGTTTATTTTGAAATTCAAAGTTTTGTCATAATTTTTTCTTAAAAAATATTTCGGTGGATTAAAAAAGAAAAATGTATATATAGATTATCGATGACATCAACCATCTTAATAAATGTTAGGAAATAATTATTTTTTAAATAATAAAATAATTTTAAAAAAAATTGTTGATATAATATTATAGTGTTTTACTAAATATGTTAATATGTATTACTTATCTAAAATTTTATTTCAGATTGAGAAATAGCATATCTACAACGCGTCATAAACGTTTTAATTAGTAGCACTTGAAAAAAAAAATATTGAACATGTGAAAGTATATCTTTTTAAAATGCCGGATAACCTTACTGCAAAGGTATTAAATTGAAGTTGTACTTGGTGTTAGCTACTTCATTTATATCAAATTTCATTGAATTTGTATTTCATTTATCATTTCAGTTTAATAATTTTTATTTTTTTAAAAAAAATACTTGTTATTTTTTCAAGTGAAAATAATTTAAGAAAGATTTAGTTGATTTAATATTATATTATAAAGTATTTTATTAAATATTAATATGTATTACTTAACTAAAATTTTAATTCTGATTGAAAAATAGCATATCTGCAACGCGGTGTTAGATCCTCTCATAATTATCCATGTAGCTTGAAAGCGCGTTGTAGTGAAGTAATTAACTGTTTCACGCGTACTTTAACTTGATCATTTCTGGAAATAGCAAACCAAACATTCACTTTACAATGTTTCTAAATTTGTCACAGCTTATTTACATGCACTTTATATATTCATAAATTTGTTCAAATTTACTGTATATTAAAACAGGGATTCTTAAAAATTATATAACCCCAAAATTTTACAATTTTTAACAATAATAATAAAGTATACACTTAAAGTGGTGTATTATAAATCTTCCACTGGAGTAAAGCTTGAGAGATAAATAAGAAAAAGAAAAGACTCATAAATCTTTATTATTTTAAAATGGTATTTTCTTATATAAATTATTGATATTTTTTGTGAATTGAGTGTAGGAATTAGACGTTAGACAGTGAAAAGTAAAATTAATTAAGGTGGCACTTTTTGTTATAACCTTTTTTTCACTGTTGGATTCCCTTATGTTTGTCTCCCATATAAATTTTCACGAGTTTGTGCTAGACAAAGAAAGGTGAGGCCCCACGTACTCATGTAGCCAAACATTTACTTCCTCCATTAACTCTCCTCAACTATTTTATATATGTGAAATTAATTAATTTTTTAATTGATATAAAGTTATTTGCTTAACAATATAATTCTGCATCACACTTTAAATCCATAACTTTTTTTATGAAAAACCTCCTCAAGTTAATAAATATCATAAAATCAAATTGTTTAGTTAATTAAATTTAGAGAAATTTGTCGCATGAAAATATTCTATGATCACCAACTCTATATTATTATATCATTTAAATATATTTGACTGATGTAACTAATAAATCTCGCAATAGAATATTGGATATTAGTTACTGAACGATTAAATCAATTCATAATGTAAAATAGCTTATGATAAAAAATTTACTCAGGAAACCCAGATTAACACTATTATTTATCAACATTTATCTTAATATATATCTATGCGTCAGGAATTGTGCTAGTTCAACCAAAAAAATTTACCACTAAACTTAACTGTCTACTTTCTAGAAAAAATGGAGAAAATGTGACATCCTATATTTCTCAACTCTAACTCTAATATTATAATATACATAAATTTTCAATATACATAACTCTAATATTATAAATATTATAATATATATATATAATTTGTATAGTATAGAAATTCAAAATATATCTCTATTTTTAGGAAATTAATATTTATAAATATCAACAAAGTAATAAAAACAAAAATATATATATTTTATTTTTTCATTGGAAAACTCTCTCACCTACAGCCTCACATGCTCCAGTATAAAATATATGATTATGACAGATAAAAAAAAATAAAACACAACAAATAAACAATAGGGTAAACTAGCTATACAAAAAATTGTTATATAATTTCAATTTCAATTAACAAACATAAAGTTGTCAACTCTCATACATTTTCACAAAACCATCAAATGTTTATCATAATTCATCTTTCTCATGTTAGACTTCTACTGACTCACGACACATAGATACTTGACTCTACTTTCAGAACACTTGTGTATTGAAATTATTGTCCAGAGACTTGCACCTATCATACTACTTGATGTGAATCCATACAATCATGCGCATAATCATCTCAATATCTCATCATCTCATATGACAGGGTAAATCCATAAAATTTGCTCTAGTCTGTTCTTTCAAACCTCAAACTTAGTCATATGAACCTCTTTCGACTCTCACCAATGGTTTATCTATGTGATTTCATTATATCAATATAATCAAGACTGTCTCATTCATAGGACACTCACAAATTACTATACTCTAATAACAATCTTAACATAGTATTTCCTTTCCTAAAAATACTATGTTTAGATCAGACTTTCACATCATTTCATACTTCATGTAACACATTAATACACCATTCAATCATATCACACATGAACTCTAAAAAAATCTAAGTATATCACCAAAATTCACTTTAGGACCTGTTTCCAGGCAGAGATTGACAAAGAAAGTTAAAGTGCAGGGAAAGTTAGAAAAACGAAAAAATAAAAGTATGAAAACACAAAAAAAAAGAGACAAATTTTTTGTTTAAAACGTTCTCTTCTTTGTGAAGAGATTTGCAGGGAAAGGTGAATTTATATTGTTTTTGTTTTAAAAAATTAATAAATTACATACTGATTATATATGTAAATTATATTTTAATATATATATATATATATATATTACATGTATAATTTCTTTATTAATTATTAATATTAATTTCTATATTATAATAAAATAAATAATAAGTAAAAGATTAATTTTAATTATAATACGTATTTTTATTAAATTTAATATTATTTTAATATATTTTAATTCTAATATATATTTATAAATCCTTTTATAAACTTATATTTTTTACATTTTAAAAAAATTAAAAAATCTTTCACAATATCACATCAATTACAAACTTCAATAAACTTTATTCACAAATATACTCTAACATACCCCAATCCAAACAACCTCACTTTCCTCTCAAATCATTTCAGATTCACTTCCTCAAATTCCCTCCCCAATCCAAACACACCCTTAAACTCATAAGTAATTAATTTTAGTCATGTTTTTAAATAACATTTAAAATTTTCACTTAAAAACAATATACAATAACAAAATAGGCTATCACTAGCAAAAATAAAAATTTTAGTTTTTTTTACTTGCTTGAGCAAGAATTTGCTCGCTTAAGCGATAATGGGTCTTGCCTAAGCAAAAATCCTCTCGTTTGAACGAGATTGAACCCAAAAACACTAAAAAATTTATCCATTTTCATCTAAGCGAGACTCCTTCTTGCTTGAGTGAGAATGGACCCGAGAGTATTTCATCTTTTTATTCTATTCTTGCTTGAGCGAGATATGCAGAAAATCTTCATAGTTCTACCTAATTTCATCATACATATACAATTTAATTTAACAATTTAAACCACACATATCTTATTCAACATAATATTCTCATCAATTCACTTTATCAATCTATATAAAGTCATTATATCTAATCCAATTTACATCATTCAAAGTCAAACAATAACAAATTCAATAACTCATTCATTTCGAGAGTAACTTACATTATATCATCAATACAAATCAACCAATTTTTCATATTCAAACAAAAACATCTACCATGAATCATCCATATCAAAATCAACATATTTACATTTGATTTCAAACAATACCCCCACATTACTCAGAAACAATCAATCCTGCGAACAAAATTTGGAATCAGTGACCATGTCACCTCACATTCAGATCTTCTAATCTAGGGTTCTATTTGAAATTAAAACTAATTTCTCTTACCTGAGTTTGAGCATGTGCTCACTAAAAATTCCAAACCTACCAAAAATTCAAGGAAGTTTAACCTGCACCATAAAATCTTGATAAAAAAAATATAACTACATCTAATAGGGACTAATCTTGAAGCTAGAAACCTCACGTGCAACAACATCTGCCAAGACAGACTTAATATTTCAAAAATTGACTCAAAAAGGAAAAGAAAAAAAATGAGTTTATTAGTCTAAAATTTTGATCAAAGTTTTATAATATTTGTTTTCAGAAATCGAAGAACGCATTCCAATCAATCGTCTTTTATGATAACAAAGATGTTGAAAAAATTAGAGAAAAAAAATAAATTTAAAAAGCTTTTAAAATGAAACAATAACTTATTTTTTTTTATTTATATATTTTTTTACTTTAATAGTCAAATATCAAATATCATTTAAAGTAATACTATTTACATTCGAAAGCTATTTTCTATCGTTATAAGGAAATACGAGAAAATTAATTGAACCGGGACACTAAAATACTGTTTTCTTTTCTTTTTATATAAATATAATAAATGCTGTTTGTATTTCAAAACTGAGAAGTAAGAATTATATATATATTGGAAATTAATTAACTGCGACGCCATTATATGTATTGATAAGATAAATAATCTATATTTAGAAATTAGAGACGGTAGATTAAATATTTGGAGGATTTAATAAAAATATATTACTTATTTATATGGATCAAGCTAACTTTCAACCCAGGTGTCTGTAGACAGTTAATATACATTATAAGTTACGTTTTAAAGGTTTCACAGTTTTTTCTTTCTTGAAACATAAGTTTTCAATCAAAATAAAATAAAAATTTACTATTAAATAACAATAATAATAATAATAATAACAAATTAGAAATAAAAAAGTAAAGGCAATTATTGAGAATTGATACGTAGACAACTTTTTTTGTTGTCAGAAAGGTAAACTTGTTTCTCAGAATGGGGAAGGGAGCGACGAAGACTGTTTATTTTTCGTACTTGCAAAACTGATATACTTTTATTTATTTATTTTTACGAAGTCTCAGACAGAATAATTTAACAACCTTCTATTAATTATTTTCCCTTTTATTTTTTTCCTTCTAAGTTATTTATATTTCTTTACTTACTTTTTATTAGTTATTTGTAACTATGTTTTAAGTATTATTTAAATTTAAAAATATTAGTCTTAGCTATATTAAAAATATTTTAATTTGCTCTGTAGTGAGCGATTCATTTATAACTAGACATGCATTAACCTGTATACAACCAATTTAATTCCCTTGAAAAAAATATTTATTGTGTTTCCTATAAAAATTAGTAAGTAAAAGGCCAAACTAGCCCTAAGACAAAACATTTTTACTTATTCATCACATTTTAAAAATACATTTGTTTAAAATAGTTACATATTTAAAAAATACCTTCATTTTATTTCGAGTTTATCTCTTCCCATGAAATAAACTCCATCTATCCCTTTAGTTTTAAATGCTATATGTTGCGTACAAAATATAATGCTTAATAATTCAAGTAACTATTATTTCAACGAAAAGCTTTTTCAGTTAAATTAATAAAACTTTATTATCTAATCTTAACAATATTTCCAAGAATATTGTTAATAATTAAATTGCTAAAAATAAAAATAGATTAATAATCAATCATTATACTGCTCACTGTTAAACGCGATGACATTTTTTATGTTACTATATTTCTTCTTGTAACACTCGATTTCTTATTTAGCATTTACTTTTAGATTTAAAAAAATCTAATTATTAATTATTTTTAAAAATATTTTGAATTCAGTCTTCTCTTATTACATCCAAATCTTATCATTAATTACTTTTAATATATATATATAATTAAAAATTCAGTTTTTATATCACATCCCAATTTCTTATACTCGCAACTTAAAGTTTTTTTTACTTTAATTTATTTCATGAAATAAAATATATTATATTATCGGTTTATTTGTTTATATTAATTATGCATAGAATTAAATATGTTTTTTCTGTCTTTAGTTTAAATTTTAGATTTTTTTAATATTTATAGTAAGTTATTGAAATTGGTGTTTACTAGTATCAGTATTTTTATGTAAAAAACGTTAATTTAGTTAATTGTATTATAATATTAATACATCTATTAACCAGTTAATCAGTTAATGATGAGTTAACATAAAATATTTTAAAATTTTAATTCATACTTTAGTCTTTTATTACAAATACCAATTCTAATAGTTTCTTTATAATAAGTATTGAGGAGGTCTAATGTTTAGATCAGAACAAAAACTTCCCATTATAATATAGGAAGAAACAACATATTTAATCTTAATTTTAATTATCTTTTTATTTTGTATTCTAAATTCTATTTAAATTAAATGTCGTCATATAATACATGAAATATTTTTCTTTAAAAAAAAGTTAACATTCCAAAAGATACTATTATTTTCAAACCAAGTGTAATAGTTGTATTGTTATTTTTACTGATTAAAAAAGCCTTTTTTTTTCAAAAGCATACTTTATACCTGTATAAACTTTAAGCCGACACATGTTGATGTGTAAAATGGCTTGCTTGCCAAAATGCACATTAACATTTAACATTCATAACACAGAAATCTATATTTTGAAAAGACATTGTTCATCATATACTTTTATACCTAACCTAATTCCATACTTGGGTTGAAAAGGGTCGTCTTCCATTTCAGAATGCTTCAAGAGTGTTCAACATTTTACAATGTGCTTCCTTAGCTGGTCACGATATTCTTCCTTGCATATGGAGACCACCCATCTATGCTATGTTTGCATCATTCAGCTGTGCTTTTGCTAGTCTTACTCCTCATCATCAAAATTTCATAAACTGTCAGAGTACCCTATCACCACGTGCAATGTGCGCCACGACATGCTTCTGCCCCATTCTCCAACCAAACTTTATTTTCCATTCCAATCTAATGTTTACGCACATAACTCGTTGCAGACTTCAACTATTTATTCTGCATTCACCATTCCACCTCACTGCACCCTAACTAGCTAACACAAAGGCCTACTAACCATAGGGTTTGGCTCAAAAGGAGTCAAAGAAAGTCAAGAGTTACTTTCCCAAGAAGAAAAAGATAAAGACCGAAGAACGTGGCAAATAGAGTAATAAAGTGCATATATGCTCATGCAACTCGTAAACTTAATAATGCTCACTAGCTATACTCATACAATCTTAGTTGTACTGAATTATGATAGTTGAGTATACATAACTTGCTTTAGTGTTTTTACAATTAAGCAGTTATGAATGTAGCTTTTCCTGTCTATGGAGGATGATAAATTTTAACAAAGAAATCACTAGGTAGGATCAAATTCAGTACTGTCTTTCTCCTCTTAAAACTTGAACAAACAAATAAAGAAATCTTGCATAATATATTTCAGCATAAAGTTGTATATTCTGTGTATGCATATAATGACAGAAAAAACTAAAGAATGGAAGTTAGGAAAAATATTAGTGAGTGGACGTGATTATCCTGTAGTTGGCGAGTTTATAATTGGGTGTGTGGTAATTAAGTTGGTTAAAAAATGGGAAAAGCAAAACTAGTAACAGCGAAGCAGGGAGAGTGATGGAGTAGAATAGAACAAACTAAACTGAGAAAAGAAATGGACATTTGAAAGAAGAAAAAGGAAGAAAAAGAGAGATGAAAAAGGTGATGATGAAGATTAGGAGTCAAAAGGGTGGAAGAAAGTGATGATGGAAAGGGATGAAGGTTGGGACTTTTGGTGGGCGGGGGTCAAAAGTTGAAGTGATGCAGTAGGGGAATTGAAAGGCAGTGAGTGAATAATGTGTTCTCCCACAATACCAGAGTGGGGAGCAGCAGCCAGACCATCAATGGACCACAAAAGATATGCCTTCACCATCTTTATATCTCCCCAGATTCTCTTCACATTTATTTCCCATACAATGTTCAACTTTTCCTTAACCATTTTTCCCCAGTCCTCAGTTTCACCACCTCCACATCTTCTGCTACCAAATTTAGTTATTAATTTAATGTTGCCACCTACATTCACTTTTCTGTTTTCAGATTTATATATTTGTGAATGCAGTATGACCACATTTTCGTTCTCCATCCACAAGCTGCCGAGTGTACACGTAATTTTTTTTGTTTCTACTCTCTACTATCTCTTTTCATCTAACCCGACTGAACAAAAACTCCCCCCGCACTTTCATACGAGGTAAAATTCACCGGAGGTAAGAATTCTTGATTTGAATTGCATAGGGTATGAAGCTTTATTTGAACTCCAGAGACCCTTTCCGCGTAATTTATTTTTTACTTAAAAACTAAAACTTCTATGCTTATCAAATGAGAAAAAGTAAAGTAAACAAACAGAAGTTCCAAAGCAAGCTTATTTACATGAGGGAGATGAATAGTATGCAAAACTAAGGATGCCTGTCATGTCGAAAGTCGAACGTTCATGTTCAAAACTTGGGTCGAGTCCAAATATAACCAATCAATTACGTAATTTTATTATCTTGTAAACTAATAGTCAATATGTACTTATTCTTCATTCATTTAATACTTTGTTTAAGAAACACATTAGATGCTACAACAAAATATGAAGTTAAAATCGCCAAAACAAACTTAATTTGTATGAAGTTTCATAAATATATTTATAATTTTCAAACCCACTGGTTATGTTGACAAAATTCAATGTTGATGAATATTTATTTAATAAAATGTCAAAACTTATTCCATTATAAATTTAGTAAGTTATACCTGTTGAAGTAACCCCCTACAGAATAGTATGAAGGGAAATGGGAAATTAATTTGAAATGTATATTATAAACAAAATGGTTCCAGTTCGTTTGACGTGACGCTTATAAGGTTAAGAGAGATCCACGCGGATTTCATATGCCAGCTGTCTATAGCCCCTTGTACATCTGACCACATTACACTAAAAAGAACTTATATTTTAGCCATATATGTAAATATCTGTTTATTCGTTTTTCCAATCTCAATTTCATGAGAAACCATTAATGGAAAATTTTACCAAACCAAAGAGGGTGACATTTTCCAGGAATATTTAGGCTCTAAAATATGACCCAACAAGCCTAACAAAGTGAACTTTAAAACAGCTGAAAAAACAGACTTGTCGATCCATCTCCAAAGGTCCGAAGATCAGCTGGTTTTACCAATGCCCTGCATAACGGGCAAGTTCGTTCTCTCTCAAACCTGAAAAACAAATGTATCTTCGTTGGTTAAAGAGAACTGATGAAAACGATTATGAAACGAATCAGTATACAGTCTAAATCATTCTTGTTGAGAAGTCAAAAACATCTACATACTTATCATAGACAAAGTCTAAATTATTCTTGTAGAATCCAAAGACAAACATTGTATCCATTTTTTTAATAAAAGTACTTGGACATGGAATTAATATATGCAGCTTACGGGATAGAGTATCGACAGATAGCTAGTCCACCCTAAACAATTATCTACTATTAAAATCCTATAGTTCATTTTTCTTAAATATGTAGTACGCTTTCATTTTCCGAACAAGGAATTTAAAACTGACCATTCAGATACACACTCCTCACAGAACATGTGTTTGCAGCTCAACAATATGGGAGCCTGCATCTTCTCTTGGCATATAGCACACATGTCACCAGCGGCACTCACCTGCATTTAGTTAGAATCACTATTAGAAAGTATGCCAGAAAAAGATTCTTCCATAAAACCCAAATATTGGTTTACGAACTTTTTTTCCTTAAATGCAGAAAAGATCTCATTGAAAAGGAATAAATGAAAAATACAAAGGAAAAACACAAGGTCATAACACATAATATAGAATAAAAGTATGAAGTAAACATCAATGTATCAACATAATATACATTTTCAACATCACTCCCCAATTATTATCCAAAGAAGTAATGTTTTATTTTCTAAAATACAAGTACTACGTGCAAGCAACCGACTAAATAAAATTTATGAATGACATGAGGTCATATTATTCCGGAATGGAGACAATACAAGCATGTTCATAGGCCATATCTTTTTACTATCTAACAAGGGATTCATGAGTGGTCATATAATCATAGTAGAAAATAAAAGGAGAAAAAGTTAAAGAATGAAAACAATATTCAATATCATTTTACATTTGTTATTTAAATTAAAACATGAAAAGATCAGATAGAATAATGTTTTAATCATGTTGCTCAGCTGTGACACAATGAAGAATTGAGGTCTAACATGTTTCTTTCATGTACTATCTTTCTTGATGACCTAGTTTATAACTTTCTATTTCATATTTTCAAAGATTGACAAGCTTAGCATCTGCAAGAAACCCTAAAACATCATCATTGAGCTATGTTCTCAAATTTTAGAACAACATATTTTGTAAACATTATCACCACTTTCCGCTTTAGGTTTGGAGTTAGGACACCATGAGGAATGGAACAGAACCAAGAGCAAAAAACAGTTTTAAAATGTGAACATTGCACAGGTTGCCTCATCTGACACATCCAACATGATTGCTATCTGCCCCACTATGTACAATGAGTACCTTCGGTTCATGGGAGAGATGCAGCCTACTAAACCAATTTCTCTATATGGTAATCCTATTGCCTTCCTTTCAGTCTTCCACACTTGGCATGAACAAAAAACACCATGGCCATGGCAGGTGTGGAACAAAAATACCATGGAAGGACCATCGCATGGTGCTGTTGTCTGTCATAGCTAATTAAGACTGTTTTTTTTAAAGCAGTCATGGAGGAAATTGCAGCCATAACGAAAAAATATTATTTTTGGAAAGGATCGCTCTCCACTTGAAACTGTAATTCTTATTTTTGAAGAAAACATGCACTCCACGTAAAATCTACACTATACATATACCTGAACCATCTTCAATGCATGTCCAGTTGTCAAAACACTACCTTAACAACCAGAAATTATTTCTAGCAATTGCACAACCGTCTTCAGGCAATTCCTATTTCTCATGTAATAGGATTTCCTTAACCTATCTATTCCTTGAAAGAATTCTAGATCCCAATTTTCCTCTATATTTTTTAGTTTCTTTTCTCTCCCTTATTCCCTTTTCTATTCTTTCTTTCCCTCAACGTCTTGTTTTTTAAGAATCTGAAATTCAGATTCATTATTTTTAATATTATATTCTATTTTCACAAATAAATTGTCCTTGCATAAATTATGTTTATCAAATACATTCACATTCTTAATTCTGAAATTATGTTCTCTGCAGAGTCAGTACTCTGCTCTTTGCATCCAAGCATGATACAACAAAGTTCTGTTTTCTTCCTCTCTTTTTGTTCTGTTATTAATGTGTTTCTTCTTTGTGCCTTAATTTTATGAATTGCGATACTTTCGGTGGATTTTATTTCTTCTAGGTTTCTAATTTAGTGTTCTTGATATACATTCTAGGTTTTTTATTTTATGAACATATATATATATATATATATATATATATTCTGAAGATTCTAAGGTGTGTGTGTAGCCTCTCATGCTTCCGCTAGTCTACACCATTGACCATGATAACGTTGCTATTGCCTTGAGAAAAAATATTAATCAATCACATTCATTTCACAATCAACATTGTAACTCCTTTCCTTTGCATTAAATTCTTAAATAGTAACGCCACCGGTTCCATGATAAATTATTAATGAGCAATAATTTACCATGATACATGTGCACTTCACTAAAATGCAGAATCCATAGCAATAGTAATTATATGTTAAGAAATAAGATAGGAAACAGTAGCCTTAACTTATATTACATTATCTTCACATTCATGCAATTTATTATAGAAAGACAGAATAGTTAACACCATGGAATTATATAATTCATTTATTTTATTTTACAAATAAAGGGATTTAATGGTTCCTACTTAAAAAATTGTTACAATATATCAAATTTACCACAATTAAAAGCCAGAGACACAAACTGACATACCCAATACATACATTGTGTGTATTTAGAAATATAAGGCAACAATTGCCAAACCAAAAAATGGCATCGATATAAATGCATTGCAACAAAGAAGTGATAAGTATTACTTATAATTGCAAGTATACAGATTCGGAGTTAATCAGAGCATTTAAAAGATTATTTACCTGTTCCGTTGTGGCATAAACCCCATAATGAACTTCCTTTTTTGATAATGCTTTTAAGGCAGAAACAAAGCATTGGACCTAATAAATACATAGAAGGTTGAATAAAATGGAATAATTAAGGTTCATGCACAAATATTATTAAATACAGCACTATGAAGTAAATGCCAATTTTAAAGAATGAAAACATACCTTCTCAACTACTGATGTTAGCTTGAAAGTTAGATACAATCCTGTGGTCAGTGAGGAAAACAGACTTCCATAATCTTTGTTCAAGAAAAATCGGTACCAAACTGGTGTTGGCAACAAGGCACGATACAGCAGCAGAGTGTACTCAATCAGAGTTAACATTTGACCCTAGAAACAAGTTAATCAGAAAAATGCAGGAGGAAACTATACTTCAAAAATGCTATAATGCTTGATAACAAGTAAGGAGCTACTCAAACCTGCCGACGAAAGTTATGGCCTCTTCCATTTTTGTAGTAAATAAGCAATAAACACTTCAAAGCCATTGCTGCTTGCCGCACCAATGTATCTAAAATGTCAAATGTACATTGCTACCATCAATTCCAACCAACCAAGAAACAAGATGTGTTACAAAGAGAATTAAAATGATTATATGCCTGGAAAAAAATTTGAGAGAGAGAAAAAAACAATAGGACATAGCAAATACTTCAAATGGAAAAATACTTCAATATCATGAATCTTAGCTCATGATTAAAAAAAATAAGAACACGTTTAATATTGTAAGTAACTCGTTTAGGTTTCACTAAGGTCGGCTGCACAGCAGACTGAAGCAAAACATGTAACTTAAAAATTCAGAGATATGCATCAATCCATCAATTCAAATGAAAGGAGTCGAGGGAGGAGGGGCTGCATGTGTTCATGCTCAGCACAAGCTATATGCAAGATAAAACTTGTTTTAGCTTTTAGAATAAGCTGTTATTCAAAGTTGTATAAGGGAGAATGTAAGACTCATTTTTATATATGCACTTATTTCAACAAGCTCATATACAGGTACATTTGTGTAAAGTGTTTAATTAAACACATTCTCTGATAAAATCCTTATCACATGAGAGCTTATATCACAAGTAATTAATTCAATAAGCTTATTTTGATAACTTTCACCAATAAAGCTCGTTGAAATAAGCTAAATGGAGCTTATAGAAGGATTTTAAGTTAGTTTTATAAGTTTAGTTACTTATATGTGATAAGATAAGCTCAAATAATCTGAATAAAAAGCTCTTCCACAACACCCTATAAAGAGGCCTGAAATGAGTGGGTATAAATATTAGGAGTTCAAAATTGGCCTCGCAAACTGTTAAAATTTATCTTGAAAAAGTTTTATTCAAGTTTGACCTAGAGTAACTGATAAAATGCAAAGAACCCTTTTATTTATTATACTTCCATTCTTCCACTGAAGATATATTTTGAAAAAAAAAAGTATATTTCAAAATAGAAATGAGTTATGAAAAAAGGAAGTCTTCAATTTCATCATTATGAATCAAGTAAATAACCCTACTGTTGTGTCAAAACTTCGCAGACTCTTACACATTAATCAAGCATCGACAATTAAAACAAATTGCTTAGCTTTTCACCAAACACATGCTATTATTATACATTTGATGACTCTATGTCCAATAGAACAAATAAAAATGTCTAACGTAAATAGAACATAACAACCACGTAATAACTGCATATAAACAGAACAAAAGCATACCATTAACCAAAATGATGAATATGGTATGCCAGAAAGGTGGAGTTGTCTTTGGTGGAAGCATGGCCAGTGGGTATAAAAGATCATCATTTCGATACCACCAGTAAATGCATATAACATGCAGCATAAAGGCAAAAGAGATACTGAGAAGAACAGAGACTTTCCGATCTCCCTGCAAAAATGAACTTAAATTGAGACTCGATTTTATTTTCCTCTTGCCAAGATAGAATGGGATTTTACACTTAAATATTTCATTTGGGAAATGGAAATTTAAAAGGAATTACAAAAATCTGGGAATGGCACCTTCAGGGCAGTCTGCTTCTTAACAATTTCATTTGACTTGAACATCACAGCTGATATACAAATTGTGACAAAGAAACCTGCATGTTCCCATAAATGAATATGACACAGTTATGTTGATAGAATCAACTCAAGTAGAAAACCAGAATAAACTGAGACTGTATAGTTTAGTGTCACCCAATACAGTAGAACTAATCAACTCTATAAATAACAGAAAGCAAACCACATTGCTTCTTCCCTAATTAGAAGAGATAAGTGATTCAAAGAAGATAAGAATCAGTCACGGACTCATGGTCACAGGAAAGATAAAAAAAAGCAAACAGCACGGTATTCTTCATTAATAAAGATTTGATAATAATAACTTAAGGATCATTAAAGAAACAAGAGGAATCAACATAATCTCGAATTAACTTTACACATTCATCTTTACATCTCTAATGATTATCCAAATTCCTTACAAAGGAGAGGCACCTCCGTAAAAGATAACAGTGAACAAAAGAAAGGTACAGTCATAACCCTACGTGATCCTCAGCAAGTGTTTCAGGTAATCTTTTCTTTCATTCTAACTCTTTCCTAGGCAAATACACAGCGTGTTGAAAGCCACATGACAGCTCACACTAGCTTTATCCTAGTTTGAACTAATAGTAAACATTTATCAAGAAATAAGCACCAAAAATCTACTTGAAACCAAATACGTAGCACGTATATTAGTTAATAGTATTTTTAAGGCTTCCGTCCCTAAAAAAAGCAAGCAACCTTTCTCTGGCCAACCATTATTCCAACAAGCACATCAGACGAGAAAACCAAGACAGGTCTCCAAATACAAGGCGCAGACAGAGCCAAGATATATTGAAGCACAATGCAAAAGTAAAAGTGCATGCCCCAAACAAGTCATATCATCACAGTCACGCCAACAAGTCAAGCATATACAATCCCTCTATCTGAGCAAGATAATTTCCTTCGCCCACATCCTAAAACTCTAGCACATACAACAAATCCTAAACAATATAATCCAATGGCTTGAACACGTAGTTCACATTTAAACAAAAAACCAACTTGAGAGACCAGACTAACACCAGAAAGAAGCAGTACCTTGCAAATGCTGGCGGATGAAAACAATCAACAGCAAGAGAGAGAATGGAAGAATCTGTTCAATCCACTTCGCAACCTGCTGAATATCATACCTCTGGTAGGTAGAGGAAGACGAAGAAGAATCCCTACCGCCACCAATCCCATCATCCAAAGACACCAACGGCACCCTTTCCTCAGCCATTCGCCGGCGAGCCTCCGACGACAGCATCCCGCCCCTCCCAACCACCGCCGCCTCCTCACAGCCCGGTTCCCCACCGCGGCTCCTCGATGACGACGGCGACGAGCCGCTGTCTTGCTCGCCGGACCCAATGATGCGTATCGCAACCTCCTCAGCGCCGCTGCACGCATTATCGCCAGAATCAGAGGCCGAAGCAGAAGCAACAGATTCAGCCGGCGCCTGAAACCGCGGGCGCGTCCGGGGAATGATAATCACAGGCTCTGCGGAATCCTCACGCGTGCAGTAATCCATCACGAGAGAGAGCGGAGAACGGAACGGGAAACTCATCCCGAGCCACGTGAGAGCGGCACCACCGCTGGCATCGCTTCCAGAAGACGACGACAAGGAGGACGAAGACGACGGCGACGATTCCATCTCCTCGAAACCCTAACTTGACCTACCTTATATTCCTTTTTCCGTACGGTATTCTCCGATCAGAATTCACAACAGCATTCGTTTTGCGTTGCGCACAGTGTCTGGATTAGGTTATTGGGCGCGAGCGAAGGGGTGAAGTTCGATTAAAGAAAGAGGAAAAGATACGTAGACGAAGATGAACATGGTGAGAGAGGGTTAGAGCGTTAAGAGAGGGTTTAATGCGAACGCAGATCGTGCGATGCGATGCGATGGAGATGCATAGCGGAAGCAGAAGAGGGAGAGAGGAGAAAAGTCAAGGTCACGAAGCTGAAACCTTCTCTTTCGATTATTTTTGTGTGTGACTGTGTCGGAGCGTGTTGTGTGAGAGGTTGACATTGATGAACGAATGATGATAAATGAACCAACGCGTTTCATTGGATATTATTAATGTTATACTTTTCTTTCCTTCCACCTTCCCTTCCAACGGATCCCGTCACCTCTTTTCTTTTTTTTTCCTCCTTTATCGTTATTAACTTCTTGCTTCCTTGGATTATTACTAATCATTCCAATCTCAACAAATTCTAGTTTGGTAACAACTCAGATTCTCTTGGTAATTAGATTTAAACGTTTTTGTAATTACACTCCCTGTCTTAAAAACATCCTTAATTCTACCATAAATCTGAAATTCAAAAATCCCGTTTAATTTTTTTTCAAATTTATGATTTAGACTAAAAATGTATAAATCTTATCTTTATGTGACACTAAAAAAAAATTATAAATATATGTGATTGGTTGGAAATTTATTTGCTACTTCCAAAATTTCGAGAGATTCCGGTTAAATTAAAACAATTACTTTTTTTTTCTTGTTTTATCCTTTTCAAAAACGCCTCATTTGCATTGTTTTTACCTGAGGTTGATATGAACTCCTTTTTCATTACTGAAAAAAAATGGGAATATTATTATTTAAGTGCCAAAATATTAATTCCAAATCTTCATTTTTATGTAAAGAAAACACACGTTCGTATTTAAAAATAATGTATCGTCTTTAAATCGCTTTAGAGCTTCTAAAGCTCCAATAAATGCCTCCGTTTATGTTTATCTATTGAGTGTGATGGAATTAACAAAACCATTATTTGTTTTCCATTTTTGAACACAGTTTCTTTAAAAATATTTATATCAAGAAGCAAAATAAAATAAAAAATATGCAACAAAATAAGTAAAAAGCAGGCCATTATGTTGTCTGACAGAGGCAAGATTAGTGGTTGAAAGTTAGGTGGTGTAAAGAATATTTTTGAAGTTGAGAAGTATATAACATGAATGAAATGGAAGATCTTAGCATTAGACTAACCAACGTAACATACATGTGATACTAGGTACAACTATCTCGATCATATCTCCTCTTCAGTTTCAGTAACACCCAACACAAATTAATATACACACAAACACTACTACCCCATCATCCATTTCTCTTTCGGCTTCTGTTGGAGATCTCACATCCATTAGATATTAGAACATTTCATTGTATATAAGTGGGTGCAAACCTCATTCCAATAACCGGTTTTATGAGGTTGAGTTAGGCTTAAAGTTCACTTTTTAATATGGTATCAAAGTCATTTTGATTCTATCTTAACAAATGTTTGTTGGACTTACCTCACACTCTCAGCGTGAGAGGTGTATTGGAAATCTCACATCTAGAGATTAAAACAATTCATTGTATATAAATAAGGTTGAGTTAGAATTAAAGTTCACTTCTTGTCAACCAACTTTCTCCTCCAAACATTTTTGCATTATTTATTTCTCAATAGTTTCGAACAAAGAAATCAAAATCTGTCACTTTGTTACTTGCTTCTGTCAATTTGTATTCTCTTACATGTTGAAATGGGGACAAACCTGATTGGTTCTGATTTTTAGCCCATGTTAACTTCTCCTGTATCTTCAAATTATCTGCCTCAATTGCCATGCCAAATTGCAAGTTCTTCACTGCGTACTACAGATACAACCAATTCAATCAAAACCCTTATTAATTATACCTAGTAAACCTAGGAAAGAGTTGTTTACAATAATTAATTAAGTTTTACAACCCACTTCTTTAAATAAGGATATTGTACAGCTTACATCCAATATCTAAACCATTAATTTGGTAGAAATGAACCTCTGATATTGTAAAACTTACAATCAATGTCTACATAATTAATTTGGTAGAAATGAACCTCTACTTTTGGTTCATACTTCCATGTTTTCCACAATTACATATATGTTGTGAAAAGTAGATTGTGTTGTTGGATGCTGAAAAATACTTCCATATTTTTATATTGTGAAAAATAGATTGTGTTGGATGTTGAGGTACAAATCACTTCACAGATAACAGATAGTTTTGTTGAATTTGTTTTTCTCTTATAATTTTCATTTTATTATTATTTATTTATTGTAATAATTTTTATAAAAATGAGAAAAAAATTATTTGTGTTGTGCTGAGAGTGGTGGAGGGAGGAGGTGTAAAAGAAGAAAAATTATAATGTGACAATTCTTAAAGTTGTATAAAATTTTAGATGTGATGTGTTTGAAAATAAATATATATAATAAATAATAAGTTTAAAATTAAATAATATAAAAAAATATTAAAATAATAATATTGAAAGTTATAGTGTGATTATTTAAAAATATGAATTGCCAAAATGTGTGAAAGAAATTCACTTTTTTTCTTGAATGTATACATGCGATTTGCTATTAATTTGACCTTGACCACATAAAGTATAATTATGAGGCTGGTTAAATTAGTTTAAATTTTGGTTCGTATACTAATTTTTTATTTTTTTTATCAGTAATAAAAATAAATAAATGGAAACGAGGGGTGGTACAACCCTTATGCATAAAGAGCTAGCACCTAACTAACCTCCAACCAAGGAACACCTTCCAACTTAAATAAGGAACAATCAAACCAAACTCAATAAAGCATTAAATAACCAGCCTCATACAAACATAAGCTAATTTACATTGAATAGGAAATCAATTGACAAAAAAATTGTGCAGTAATATTTATGTAATTAAATACAACTTGTTTATGTTAAATTTAAGGTGATCTGACTTAAAATTTTATGTTTGGTATTACTTAAAAGGTTTCTAAAATTTCATATTTGTCTCTTCTTCTTCCTTTTTTTTTTCTGCCAAGCAAATGACCATTTTAATTGTGATTTTGGTTTTCTTCCAACAATATCGGTTCGCAACAACTTTGTGAAGACTCATTTGATGAGTTCAATACTGGTTTTGTTAATTCTTTGTGATTGATTTTGTGTATTAATCACTTTTATTTGATTGGATTGAGTTCTCGTTCTTTTTAAGGTTAGTAGTATAAATCTCCTATTAAAGAATTATTATGTATAAGGTAGTTTCAGAAAATAAATTATATTTTTAATTGATAAATATTTTAGATGTGATGATAACATTTGGTTTTGACTTGACTTTCATTTTGATTTATAGTGTTTAAAAAGTATTTGAAGTTGGATAGGTTAAGAAAATTATAATTGATTGTAGTTGAATAATAAAATTTTGGAATTCATTTGATATTGTCCTTAGATTTGTATATTTGAATTAATTACGATCAAAACTTTGGTTAGAATGATGGAAGTTGAAAATTATGTTTTAAGTAGTCGAAATCTTACGTATGAAACTTGTTAGAAATATGATTTTAGCTAGAAAATAATTAATTAAAATTTTATAATATTTTTAACTATTTTCATATTAAATATTTATTTTTATAAATATTTTGTGAAACAATTTTCTTACTTGAAAATTATGTTTAAGTTTAATGTTGAAACTTGTTAAATGACGTTTTAATTAGAAAATAATTTATTAAAATTTTATAGTATTTTAAATACTTGTTGTATTAAATAGATTATGATAGACTCTAAATCTAAAAGTGGAAATAACATATCATAGAGATTTATGAGCCAATTGAGTCAGGTTATTACCTAACAAATTGATAAGGAAATGACAAACTGATAAGGAAATGATGGACATTTATATAAATCCTTATTCGAAATCTAAATATTACTAAATTTTGCATCGATAACATATATTTATTATGACTCTATCATATGATGAGGTTAAAATTTTATATGACAAAATATTTATTATGTCACTTAAGTAAAAAGAATATAATAAAAATTTATTAAGTAAAAAAATATAATAAAAATTTATTATGACGATTTTATATTAAATACTTATTATGTTAATTATAATTTTAATAATTATAATAAATTTTATGATTATTATAAAAATACCATGACAGATACACTGCAGCCATCACAACAATGATATCTAAAGTTTAAGAGAATAATGAATTATTTTTCTTCTCCATAATATCTAGTCCAGTTTTATTTTGTCGGTAAATTTTATTTTGTTGGTAAATTTTATAGGTTAAATTACATGATTTTATATAGATTTCTGAATTAAATATTTTTTTATCATTGTTATAAATTTTCTATATTTCAGGTTTTAACTTGGAGCCAAAAACTAATATTATTTAAGAGCCAAAAAAATTGAGACCATCACGTTGAATTATTTTTAAAAAATTGGAAAATATTGAATTTTTAAAATTTATAAATAAAAATAATTTTTAATCCTTAATATAAGAATTAAAAAGATAATTAAATCTATTTAAAAAAATCTAAAATTTTACATCGACACTTCATGATCCGACCAACGTAACCAACGTAAGTTTTGAACCTTTTAAGTTTATGTTTGGTGGATATATGCATTATCATGTAGAGATGACAATGTGGGATGGACCATGCAGGTTGATTCGTAGTCCGCTAGCAAAAAGCTCGAAATAGACTTGTACTGATCAGGTCATCGGGTGTGATGACGTGGACAGTAAGTGACTATGTGGGGCGTGCTTGGCAGGACACGTGGACAAGAGAAAGATGAGTGGTCAAGAAGTTAACATAGTCGCCGTTTGTGGAAGTGGCGTTCTTCAGTGTACATAGTCAGTTGTCGCCAGGTTTTCGTATCATCGATGTGTTAGATAATGGAAGATCAGGTGGTCAGGAATCGCCACAAGAGGCACATCGCCGAATTTCCCAGTAAACTTAGTTGAAGTTGTTGGAGGTTCAGGCAAGTTCATGCGTGTAAGTTCAGTAAAGATGATTGTTACGTCAGCATGAAGCATGGAAGTTAAGTGAGTTGGAGGAAACAACTTGCTCATCGATGACTGGATTCCCAGAGTGGACATTCGTCAATGGCGAGGTTTCCTTAGCTAGAACATGCATGGCGTGGCAGCGAGGAAGGTGGCACCTGCGACAAGCGATATCACAGAGATGATGTACTTAGTTGCATCCGATACTTGCTTTGTCGGGTGGCGTTCCAGAGCGTGTTACGTGCTAGGTTACACCTTGAATAGGAGGCTTGGCCGCGTAACGGGATGCTACATAGAAATGACGCTTAAGTTACCCCGACCCAGATGATGACACGTGTAGAGTTGGATGCTACATAGAAATGGCGCTTAAGTTACCCCGGCCCAGATGATGACACGCGTAGAGTTGGATGCTACATAGAAATGACGCTTAAGTTACCCCAGCCCAGATGATGACGCGTGTAGAGTTGGATGCGGGCCACGCGTCCAAAGTGTAACTGTCTGGAGAGAGAAAATACCTAGG